>Ga0210406_10000801_pt1 | contig 41030 bp, 33 predicted proteins | sample IncBWC30MmetaG_FD_155454 | JGI IMG/M metagenome (GOLD analysis project Ga0210406, IMG submission 155454) | Forest soil microbial communities from Barre Woods Harvard Forest LTER site, Petersham, Massachusetts, United States - Inc-BW-C-30-M | ecosystem: Environmental > Terrestrial > Soil >... | reverse complement strand
CCCAGCCTCGTAATGGTGTTCTGACCCCAGGGGCTTTTTAAGGACTCGGTGGCGTTCTTTTCATTCATGCTGGCGACCGCTTTGTGCATGTAGGCGAACGAGCCTTTCAGGAACTCGACAATCTCGGCCTTCGTCTTGATCGATGCGGGGCCTTCTTCGCCCCCGAAATCGACGGGAGGCTTTTCCTGCAGAATCGCACCGCCGAATTCGTAGTTCGAAGCGGCCACGTGCTTGATCTGTCCAGCAAAGGTGCGGACGCCTTTGAACTCTCCATCGCCAGGAACGTAGCCGTATTTGTCCTCGGGCATCGCATCCACCACCGACATAAAAGTCTTCTCAGCGTTGGTCAGGGAGCGGTCCATCACCTGGGTCAGAGTGCGAGGAGGCTCGGGCTTCGGCATCTGCTGCGCCCACGCCGCGCCGCACCACCCCATCAGCAGAATTCCGATACGGATCGCTATTGTCTTCATCGCTCCCCTCAACTTGCAGATCTGATCAATCTCTTACAACCGAAGGCGCCATCGCGAGATGCTGCGCGCTCAGCCGATGCTTTCGGATGGTGGCCAATCCTGCCACCAGCGCCAATGCGGAGCACAGCAAGGCATTCGGCAAGCCGACGCGCGTCGCCAGGGCGCCCCACATTGTACTGCCTATCGCCATGCCGCCCTGCAGCACGAGCAGGTACATCGACAACGCCCGTGCTCTTACCCACGACGGGCACATGGTCTGCGCTGCCGTGTTCAGGCAGGCGAGGATCCCGATCCAGGCCGCTCCGGCCGTTGCCAGCGCCGCGCACAAGCCGCCAAATGAGGAGATGCGTCCTGCGGCGAAGGTCATGGCGGCGAACACGACGATCGCTGCTGCCACCAGCCCATCCACCGAGAGCCGACGCCGCAGCCTTGGCAAGATCGTGGCTCCCGCCAGCGCTCCCACGCCAAAGCAGCCTAGCAAAACGCCGTAGCCGGTCGCGCCGAACGGACGGGCCAAGATCGGCAGGAGCGCCAGCAATGCGATCGCGCCTACGCTGAAGGCGCCGGTGCGGATCAGCACTGACCGCACCAGCGACGATTGCCGCACATACCGAACGCCACCGCGAATGGCGTCGAAAAGCGCTCCGGTCTCTATTCTCTCGGGAGCTGGCCGCCGCCAGTGATAGAGAACGAGGATCACTCCAAAGAACGACACGGCGTTCAGCAGGAAGGCCGTCCCTGAGTCTGCTTTGGCGATCACCATGCCGCCCAGCGCTGGGCCGATGGCGCGCGCTACGTTGAATCCCGCGGAATTGAGCGCGACGGCGGCCGCGTGCTGCTCCTGGGGAACGAGTTCGGGTGTGATGGCCTGCCACGCCGGATCGTTCATTACCGCGCCCAACCCCAAAAGAAATGTGAATCCAAGCAAGGTCCAGGGTCCGACCTTATGCAGGAGCGTCAGAACTCCAAGCGTTCCGGCAGCCAGCACCATCCATCCCTGTGTGATCAGGAGCAGGCGGCGCCGATCCATAAGGTCAGCCAGCGCGCCAGCCGGAAGAATCACCAGAAAGACAGGAAGAGCCACTGCGGCCTGCACCAGCCCAACCATCAGCGGCGACATGGTGAGGGTCGTCATCATCCAGCCGGCGCCGACGGCCTGCATCCACGTGCCGATGTATGAAACGATGGCGGCCAGCCACATTGAGCGGAAGATGGGTTCCCGCAACGGCGCCCAAGCGGAACTGCTCTGCTCTGCAGGAATCGAGGGCGGCAGCGATGTGGGCGTCTTTACCATCTCGGCCATTTAGAGAGATCCCTCCAACGAGGCCGCAGAGGTTCGCCCGAACGGCCACTCTTGAGCCCGCCAGGCTCGGATCATGTAAATCAGGATGCCTATTATCAGAACCACAAAGGCGTAACGGATTTCCTTCAAGGCATTCGCGCGCACAAACAGGATATAGCCAAAGCCGATCGACGCAATCATGGCAGGCAGGGGATAAAACCACATGCGGAAAGGGCGAGGCATTTCAGGACGGCGAACGCGCAGCACGATCAGTCCGATAGATTGCACCAGGAACTGCAGCATGATCCGGATGACGACCAGCGCCGCAATCACGTCGGCAAGGCGGAAAAAACAGAAGATTGCCGCCACCACTCCGAGGGCCACCAGGGACACATACGGGAACCGATGCTTCGGATGTACCTTGGCAAAAATCCGGAAGTAGTTTCCGTCGAGCGCTGCTGCGTAGGGCACTCGGGAGTAGCCGAGCATCAGCGAAAAAACCGAGGTGAACGCTGTCCACATTACCAGTCCCGTAATAATGCGCGCCGCCCACGACCCGTACGTCCGCTGCATAAACAGTGAAACGATGTGAAGTCGGTCATTCGCGCCGTTGACGGCAACCATTTCGCGCCACGGCACGACCCCCAAGATGCTCAAATTCATCACGATATATAGACCGGCCACCAGCGAAATTGATAGCAGCAGGGCGCGGGGAATGTTCCGGGCCGGGTCTTTGACTTCATCGCCCAGAAAACAAACGTTATAGTAGCCCCAGTAGTCGTAAGTGGCGATCAGCATCGCGCTCCCGAGGCCGTTAAAAAAGTTTCTCGAAAATGTAAAGGCTCCGTCAGGAAAATCGAAAGCCTGCGTCGCGTTGAAGTGTGTGAGCCCGGCTACTATGATCCAGCCAATGGTGCCCATGACGACCACCCACATCACGGCCGAAAGCCGCCCGATCACGGTGATCCGTCGATAGAGCAGAACGACCGCCAGCACACACGCACCCACCGCCACCGCAGTTCCCGGTGTAACCAGCCAGCTCACCTCGAGGTTCCCGACCAGCGGAATGTGCGTCATGGCTGCGCGCGAGAAATAAACCTTCGCCAGGTTAGGCCAGAAATATCCCGCATAGTCCGCCACCCCGATGCAGCCGGAGGCAATCGACAGGGGTGCACTGAAGGAGAGCTGCCAGATGAAGAGAAACGAAATCAGCTTGCCGAGGCTGTTGGGTCCGTAGATTTCTTTCAGGTAGCGGTAGGAACCGCCGGAACCGGGCATCGCCGCCCCCAGTTCCGCCCACACCAGTCCGTCACAAATAGCGAATCCCGCACCCAGAATCCATCCCAGCATTGCCTGCGGGCCGCCCATCGCAGTCACGATCAAGGGCATTGTGATGAATGGCCCCACACCGATCATGTCGAGCATGTTCAGCGAAGTCGCGGAGGCCAACCCCATCCCGCGTATGAGCTGCGGCTGATTTGTCTCGGCCACGCCCTGCGCGCTCTGTAGATTCGATTTCTGCATGGTGCGGTGTGACGGGTGCATCAGGTCAGGTGCGGGCGCCCAATAAGCATTTGCAAGAATAAGCTTTCTGCTTTTCGCGCGGCGACGTGACAGTCAGCTAATGCTTGTCGCCTTCGTGCCCGGCGGCCAGAAGATTGACGTAAAGACGCACCGCTCCTGGAACCCCTGCGGGCAGCTGCCGGAAGAATGCATAGCCGGTGTAGATGTAGGTCCCTTTGCCATAGGACGCCACGACCAGACCGCCCTTGAGATCGCTTTCTCCCGGGTCGTGCGAGGCCAGCAGCGGAGTGAATTTTGCATCCCACGAATCCAGGAAGTAAAGTCCGCGCTCTTGCACCCAGCCTTCAAAGTCGCGGGCAGAGATGTCGTTCGGGTAATGGAAGATTCGATTGGCGGGCGCGAGAATCTGGACCGCGGCTTCCTCCACCGAGACGCGCCCCCGCGCCAGGCCCGCCGGATATGGAGTGAATGATCCGGAATTGAAGTTGCTTGTGTCGGTTTCATACTGCACCAGCAGCGTGCCGCCCGCGGAAACGAAATCAAGCAGCTTCTTGTTGTTTGCAACCACGTCTTTTTGGGTGTCGTACGCGCGAATGCCAAGAACGATGGTTCCGAATCGGGTTAGATCTTCGGACGCGATTTTTTCCGCGAGGATCATGGTGACATCGAGGCCGACCTCGCGCAGGATTTCAGGGATGTCGTCCCCCGCGCCCATAATGTAGCCGATCTTCAAGTCACGGGGTACCTTCACATCGACGACGCTGACTTTCTGGACTGACGGTTGATAGTAGTAGAACGTGTCCAGGTCATCGCGGGTTACCACCGAGTATCCTTCCGCGTAGGTTTTTCCTTGATACTCCAGCGAGGCTTTGATCGAAAATCGCCCCTCCTTTTGTGCGGCGGGAATAATCTGGAACTGGCAGGTTTTTACGTCTCCGGAGTTGGAGAACGATACGTGTTGTGACGTCGGACTCACCTGCCACCCGGCGGGTGCAGTGACTTTGACGGTTGTTGTGGAACTTCCGGAGATCCCGCTGCGGACCTGGACTTTCACTGTCCGAGCCTCCCTCTGTCCGACAGGAATTACCTGCGACACAGGGTCGATCGCGATGGAGAATGGCGGACCGACGGCTAGGGCTCGCCGTTTCTCGTGTCCGGCGGAGTCCTTGTAAGCCACTGTTCCCACACCGCTCAGTTCACTACTGAGGCCTTCAGCTGTGTAGTCGAAGTGAGCATGGAGTGGGGAAGGAGGGAAGGCGAGAGTCGCAAAGCGCGCATCGTCGACGGTGTTCAGCCCTTCTGTTTCCGGGTCATTGCGATGCCAGTAGGGGCGTGTGTAAGTTGCATTCTCGGGCACGGTCACGCGAAACTGAGCGGTAGCCTCTTTCCCCGGAGCAATGGTTTGTATCTTTCCGGATGTTGCTGCGGTCTTCCAGCCGTCGGGCAAATCGAGATCGATGTTGCGGACGGTAATTTCCTGATTCCCGGAATTTTGCGCGCGAACACTCACTCCGAAAGTCTGTCCAGGAACAGCCATGAATGCCTCTTCGGCATTGAGTGCGACTGCGGTGGCGACGTCAACGGATACCGTCAGCCCGAGAGCGAGATTCGCCGCTTCCTGAAATTGTTCCCGCTTTAAGCGGAGATTGCCCAACAGTTCTCGTTGCTCGATGGGAGCGAACTGCTTTTCATCCACCAGGCGCGCGATCAGCGCATTCACATCCCGGAGCCCTTGCAGAAGAGGTAACGCAGCTTTGCTGGGTTGGTCGGCCGCCAGTTTCTTTGCTTCCTCAACCGACCCACGGATCCTTACCAGCTCGGGACGAAGATAGGGGGCCTTTGCCTCGTCGGCGCCAAGACGGTTCGCGAGTCCGGGCAGAGTCGTATCGATCCCATCAAAGAAGCTCTCCTCGTGCCCGTCTTTAGTTTTTGTTGAGGGCAGCACTGAATCCACGAGCCGGTAGAAGACGAAGTGCGGGCCTGCATCGACGGACCATCCGCCGGCGCCTTGTGAGAGCTGGTGGCGCAGGCCTTCCATGGCAAATTGCTGGTAGGTCATGCCCAGCAGCGGATCTTTCTCGCCGGTTGCAAGCTTCACCGTGTACTTTTCCGGCGCACAATCGTTGCTGCGAAAAGGACAGACACGGTCGAAATAGAATTTCTTGGCCTGCCACGGCAGCAAGCCTTCGGCGATTTGTTCCGGGAAGCGCTTGGGATCGGCTGCGGCGCGAAATGCCTCTCGCGTCAAAGTTCCGGAGGCCTGATGATTGCCGTGGCCGTCGTCTTCTGTGCCTTCAAACCGCGATACCAACACATCAGGACGGAACGTTCGAATGACGCGCACGATGTCCGCCAACGCGGGATCGTGCCCGTGCCACTTCTCAAAAGTCTCATCCTGGCTTTTGGAGAAGCCGAAGTCTGCCACGCGTGTGAATCGCTGTTCCGCGCCATAATAGCGATCCGAGGCAGTCAACTCCAGAGAGCGCACCACGCCCAGCACGTCGAACAGGTTGCTGCCCACTTTGTTCTGCCCGCCTTCGCCGCGGTTCAACGTGAGGAGGAGAACCGTGTCACCCTTGCCGCGTGACTCAAGCGTCATCATCCCGCCGTCCTCGTCGTCAGGATGCGCCGTCGTGTGCATCAGCCGCGCGGTGGTCGAGAGCCGGCGAAGCATCAGTTCCAGCCCGGCTTTTCCTGAATCTTGGGGCAGCGGGTTAAGGCTGGCGGCTTCCCTCGCGGTCTGCGCTGAAGTACAACTGAGTAAAGCGAGCGTCAGAATCAACGGAGAAATGAGGGTAAGTATGGGATAAGTCAATTGGCGAGGTGCCCACGTCTGGCGAGACTTGAGAACGATCATTCTCTCTAGTAGATGGACAACTCCGTGGATTGGACGCAAGTTTCTGCCTGAAAACCTAAGTAAATAAGACTCTTGCCAGTGGGAACAGTTAGCAGGCTCACTTGCTCTGTGCCAACAGCGGTTCCTGGCAGAAACGGGCTGCTTTCAGAAGATCGGCAAAATCGGGAGTGGCCCGGAGCTTGTCGAGCAGGGGGTCATTCTCGAGGGCGGAGTAAGCGCAATAGTTCTGCTCAATCGCAATCCGCAACATGTGCACGGCAGCGTCTTTCTTCCCGGCGTAGGCGAGCTCCGCTCCGCGCTGATATGCCGTTTCCGGATCGTCTCCCGCCGCGAGGGCGGTCGAATCCTCTTGAGCGATCCGATCCAGTTCCGCCTGTGGTCGGAGGCCCAACACGGCTTCCGTCAGCTCGCGATGGTAGCGCGGGCCCGAGGGGACCTTCTTGACGGCCTCTCTGGCTTCCTTCAATTTGCCTTCGCGCAACAGAATCGCTGGCATTACCCAGTTGGCCCATTCCGAGCCTGCATCGACCAGGATGTACTCCCGCGCGCGCTCGGTGTTGCCCATGTACAGGAACGTAAAGGTGCAAGAGCGGAACAAATAGTTTCCTGGGTCCAGCCGCAGAGCGGTATCACACTCGCGGCTCGACTCATCCAGCAGGCCCGCGTATCGATCCACATAGCCGAGAGTGAAATGTGCCTGGGCGCTTTGCGGACGGCGCTTCACCAGGGTGCGCGCTGCCTGGTAGGCCTTCGTCAGGTCTCCTCGCTCGACGCGATTCGTTATGAGCTGGCTGGCAGCCAGAATCAGGTTGGGATCCAGTGCCAACGCACGTTCGCACGAAGAATTCGACTTCTGGAAGGTCTCTTCTCCTCCGCTCGAATATTGCGAATCGAAGTAATAGCGAATGCCGAGAGCCTGCCATGCTGGCGCATAACTCTGGTCAAGGCCGACCGCACGCTCGAGCATGGAAATAGCCTGCTTGTTAGGTTTTTCGTCATGCGGGACCGCAGCGCTGCGCAGGTAGAGATCGTAGGCTTCCTGGTTCTTAGGAGGCGTGCTGGTTTCGAGGAACTCCGTGCCGGAACCGAGGACGGGAAGAAGTCCACTGCGGACCTGCTTAGTGAGCACCTCTTGCAGCGCGATGAAGTCCTGGCTTGGCGCCGTGATCGGCGAACTCTGCCAGCTGACGCTATCGGTCCCAACGTTTACAGCCTGCAACGTCACCAGGAGTTGATTGCCCTGGCGCATGAAGTGCCCGGTGACGACGTTGGCCACCAGCAACTCGTGGCCAGCTTGCTGCGGGTCGGTATCGGCGTTCACGTACTTGCGGGTGCTTGCCGTCGGACGCACGTCGAGCGTCCTGTTGTACGTCAGAACCGAGGCGATCTCGTCGGCCAGCGCGAAGCGCAAATAATCCATGGCGGTGTCGCCGGTCATGTTTTGTAACGGAAGCACCGCGATTGTGTTCTTCGCGACCACCGGAGCAGGAGCTTTGCGATGCTTGAACCACCAAGCGCCGACGGCGCCGAGGACGGTAATCAGTAGCGCTCCCATCCCGATCATCAGGTAGGTCTGGGTCGCGCTCGAACTGCGGAAGGTCTGCGTCGCCACCTTCAAGGGCTGGACGAACTTGGTGCCCGTCCTCACGAAGCCGGACTCGGTTTCCCGCCTGAGGTGCTGCAGGTCGGCCTTCATCTCGGCGGCGCTCTGGTAGCGCTTCGCTTTGTCCTTCTCCATCGCGCGCCCGATGATGTTCTCCAGTTCGGAAGGAACGTTGGGATTCAAGCTGCGAGGAGGAGTGGGTTTCTGATGCAGCACTGCATCAAGAGTGGTGACGATGTTCGTGCCCGAAAACGGCTTTTTTCCGGTACACATCTCGTAAAGCACCACGCCGAACGAAAACAGATCGCTGCGAGGATCGAGCGGCTCGCTGCGCGCCTGTTCCGGAGCCATGTAGACGGCGGTCCCCGGAATGACTCCGACGGCGGTCAACGAGTCTTCGATTCCCGTGTCGGTAGCCGTAGCTAGTTTCGATTCCTTGGTCAGCTTGGCGAGGCCAAAATCCAGCACCTTGGCTTGCCCATTCGTGGTCAGGAAAATGTTGGCGGGCTTGATGTCGCGGTGAATGATGCCTTTCGCATGGGAGGCTGCTAGCGCGTCGGCTACCTGGACCGCAATGTCGAGAATCTGATCGCAATCCATGGGCTTTCCATGGATCAGCTGCTTCAGGCTCTCGCCCTCGAGTTTTTCCATCACGATGAAGGGATGGCCGTTGTTGTCCTGGATGTCGTGGATTGTGCAGATATTCGGATGATTGAGCTGGGAGGCCGCCTTTGCTTCGCGCTCAAACCGCTCTAAGGACTTGGGATCGCCGACCAGGTTGTCAGGAATGAATTTCAGAGCGACGCGCCGGCTCAGACGGGTGTCTTCCGCCTCATACACCACTCCCATGCCGCCGCCGCCGAGCTTTCCGAGGATGCGGTAGTGGGAGACGGTTTCGCCGATCATTTCACGCACAATGTGGCTCGGCGGCCATGTTAGGACGGAGCCGCTGTTTGGTCAACCGCAAGCAGATCATCGAGATGCCACGCCCGGAGGGCAGCTAAATCAGCCCGGCCGACGACCCCACCCACTCCATATTCCGGTTGTGATCGACGCCCATCATGAGCCCGCGACCCATGCGCAGAATCGTCAGTGCGGGAATCAGTTCGTCGACCCAGATGTACATCACGCGCACTTCCACCTTGGTGCCGCCGAACGGCGTTTCGATCACTGGCTCAAAGTGCAGGCGCTCCTGCAAAATGTAATGCGATCGGCGCTCCGGGGCCACCGCCGCGATGTCCTCTTTCTTCGGTGCAATCACCACACCCAGCCCCGCAAACGAGTACAACGGCTTCAGGGCATAGTTCTCGAGGTCGGCGGGAATCTCGGGCAGCTGATCCAGGAACCACGTTTTCGGGACAGAAGAGTGCTGGAGGTAAGGGATGGAGAACTTGGAAATCCGGAAATACCAGTTGGGATGGCCCGCCCACTCCACATCCAGATCGTTGCGGAAGTCGAATGCCAGTTTCGCGCCCTTCCGCTCGAGTTCATCCACGATCGCACGGTTGTAGATGCGTTTGATCGGTACGCGCTTGCCAGCATCTTCCCAATACAACGCGCTTCCAGCCCTCTTGATCGCCGTTATGTCGACCGTCCGGATGCCCAACAGTTTCTCGGTTAGAAGAAAGTCCGGCAGAGTTTTCTGATGGGTTGGATCGATCTCCATCAGGATCACGTTTTCGGGATCCTGGTCCGCCACGATGGCGCGCCGCAGGAGCGAGAGGTACGAAGCCGAGTCGAGCCCTCCCAGCAGATAGCGCAGCCCCTGGTCTACGCCGTAGACATCCATGAAGGTTCGGGCCAGTACCGGTTGATAGGCATAAAGGGAAGGGAACGCCTGCAACTCCACCAGCTTTGGCTGCAGTTCTCCGGCAGCATCGCGCACCAGTCCGAAATCCACCTGGATAAACATCGGGTGCGGCGATTCGTTTGGCACGTTGAATTCGGGGGGGATCGACTCCGCAGAGCGAGTACGGTATTCCGAGCTGTCGACGAGTTGCCGAATCAGTTCCTTTCCGTCGTTCGCCATTCGGTCAACCAGGTCCACCGGGAGAAAACATGGTGTTTCAGAAACTCGAAACCCGATGGGCACTCCGCAGCGTTCCGCGAGCAACGACAGCAGTTGCGGATATTTCTCGGGCTTGTATTTCGAGTTGAACGACTGTCGGAGGGAGGGAATCATCGAAAGTGGTGTAGAGCTACTCCTGGCCCCTTTTGAGGTCAAACGCACACAAAGCTCTTAACCGCAAAGTTCGCTAAGGTAACGCAAAGCTCGCGAAGGGTCCGTTAGGGGTTGCTTTGCCAACGACCGACAGCCAACGACTGCTTCTACGCTTCAATCAGGAACTGCCCGCCGCGCATGATCTGCTGCTGGTCAACCCAAATGTCGAAGTTGCGGCCGACCACGTCGATGTGAGTCGAGGAATACCAGTTCGCGCCTGTGTGCTCGCCGTAGGGGTTGCCGAACGCAATGTGGACTCCGGGAAACTTCTCGTCCTGCAGGATTTCGCCGATCACGTCCTTCAATTCGATGTTGGTCCCGATCGCAAATTCACCGACGCGGTCGCTATTCTCATCAGTATGCGTATACGCCCAGAAATCGTCTCGCAATTCCTGATTGCGGCTCTCCGCTGATACCAGTCGGTTGTTTTCCATGCGAATCGTCAGGGGCGTTTGCTTCAGATCACCGAACTTTTCGCACAGGTAATCGCCCACCACGCCGTCGATCACAAATGTCCCATTTACTTCGCCGGGTGTCGTAAAGATTTCTCCTCCCGGCAGATTGCCCCACTTGTCGCGGCTGATGATGCCGGAAGTCTTGAGCCAGTTGTAAGAGGGATTGAGGTCGGCGACCAGGTCCGTGCCCGCGGGCGTCTCCGCCCGGATCTGCGAAGCCTTGCGCACCATCTCGACAACTTTCTGGCTGATGCGGTCGACTTTCGCGAAGTCGGCGCGCATGCCCTCGAGCATGATCTGTCGATTGATGTTCACCATATGCGCGTGCCGGATCTTTCTCCGGTTCACGACTTCGGTCATCTGCATGCGCGATTGCAATTCGTTGCGCTGCACACGGACAGCGAAAATGCTCACGTCCGCCGTCTCCAGGTCGTCGAGAATTTCCTGCGGCAGCCGGGTCAGGGGGCGGCAGGCCAGTTCTTCGAGTACGAAGGCGTGATAGGGCGCGCCCACGTCTTCCAGTTCGTGAACGATGGCGGCCGCGATTTCCAGGCTTGTCTCGTCGGTGATAACGGTAACTCTCTCGGAAGGCTGGACGCGCAGGCACACCCGCACCGCATTGCGGGCGCCGGGCGTGAGTTCAGAATCGAAGGGAATTGAATTCAGGGGACGATGAGCGTGGCTGACTTTATCCATTAACCTACTTTTTCTTCGGAAACCGGGCTCGCCTCTTCGGCTACCCCCACTTCCGTCTCCTCGATAATGTAGTCGACAACCTTCTTCAAATCGCCGGTCTCTTCGAACACGCGGATCTGCCGGTCGGCTCCGGTGCCCATCTCCATAATCTTGTGCACATATTCGATTTCTTCCCGCGAACCCAGTTCGTCGACCACGTCATCCACGAACTTAAGGTACTCGAGGATCAGGTCGCGCACCGGCACCTGCGTTTGCTTGCCGAAGTCGATCATCTTTCCGTTGATTCCGTAACGCGCCGCCCGCCACTTGTTCTCCATGATGAGGGCGCGCCGGTATAGCCGGAAGCCTTGGTTCGCCTCGTACAGCCTGTAAAGCTTCGCTACCGTAGCCTGGATCAGGGCAGCCAGCGCGATGGTCTCGTCGACCCGCATGGGAATGTCGCAAATCCGGAACTCGATGGTGTTGAAGAACGGATGCGGCCGGATGTCCCACCAGATTTTCTTTGCGTTATCGATGCAGCCCGTCTTGATGAGCAGCTTGATGAAATTCTCGTACTCGCCGTAGCTGGGGAAGTAGTCGGGAATATTCGTGCGCGGAAACTTGTCGAAAACTTTGCAGCGGTACGACTTCAGGCCAGTGTTCATCCCGAGCCAGAATGGCGAGTTGGTCGAAAGAGCGAGGATGTGCGGCACGAAGTAGCGCGCGTGATTCATCATGTGGATGGCCGTCTCGCGGTCTTCCACGCCGATGTGCACGTGCAATCCGAAGATCAGGTTAGCGCGCGCCACCAGTTGCATATCTTCGACGATATTGTGGTAGCGCTCGTCCGGATAGATCTCCTGCACCCGCCAGTCTGCAAAGGGATGCGTCGCCGCCGAGGCCAGCCGAAGCCCGTTTTCCCGGGCGAGGTTGATCATGTCGCGGCGCAGCTTTTTTACTTCATCCTTGGCCTCTTTGATGTTGTTGCAGACTGACGTACCCACCTCGACCACCGACTGATGCATCTCGGCCTTGACGCGCTCCTGCAGGCGGAGCTTGCCCTTCTCGATCATCTCGGCATGAATGTGCGAGCGCAGATCGCGCGTGACAGGATCGACTGTCTGGTACTCTTCTTCGATCCCGATGGTGAAAGTAGGTTTCATACTGCTAGCCAAGGTGCAAAGCTTAATCTCTAAGCCTATGGAGCGACGGGCGTCCCGGCCCGTCGAGTCTGTTGGCTCACAAACCCCAACAGTATAACAATCGCTCTGTCTAAGCCCCGGCCATCGGCGCGGCTTTCGTGCTCACTTTGCGGGCGGGAGCCTTTTTCTTTTCCAGTTCGGGCTTGTCTCCCTCCAGGAACGCAGCCCAGCGCAGTTCCCGGGCCGGGTTGACACCGCTCAGCGCTTTTTTCAGCGCCATCTCGGCCACCGCGTTGACGACCCACTCGAAGTTTTCCCGACCCACCGAGTTGATGTCCGCATCGGGCGCCGGATTCATGAAGTCGATTGCGTAGGGCACGCCGCCCTCGACCGCGAACTCCACCGTATTCAGGTCGTAGCCCAGCGCCTTGCACAGCGTCAGCGCGTCCTTCTCGATTCGCTGTTTCAGTTCCGGTCTCGGCGGAGGATTGCCTTTCACGTACCGCTCGTGAAACGGAGCCTTCGGGTCGTAGCGCATGATGTGCACTTTTTCCTGACCGATCACGTAGCAGCGGAAGTACTCCTCGAACTCCACTCCCCGCTGCAACGTCATGCAAAGCGTTCCCGTTTCGTTGTAGGCATTGAAAAACTCATCCGGCGAATGCAGCTTATACACGTGTTTCCAGCCACCGCCGTCGAACGGCTTCAGGAATGCCGGCCAGCCGACATAGGCGAACACCTCGTCCCAGTTCAGCGGATACATCAGGTTGCGCATGGACTGGTCGGTCGTTCCTGGCGGGTGCTGGTTATGTGGCAGGAGTACAGTCGGGGGAATGGCGACACCCAGTTGCTCCGCCATTGCGTAGTTGAAGAACTTGTCGTCGGCAGTCCACCAGAACGGATTGTTGATCACGACGGTCCCGTGGAGTGCGGCGTTCTTGAGATAAGACCTGTAAAAAGAAATGTCCTGCGAGATGCGGTCGATGATGACGTCGTACTTCTTGGGCTGGTCCATGCGGATCCCGCCCACTTTCACGAATTCCGCGGACACGCCCTCGACGCCCATCGAATTGATTTTGTCGACCAGCGCCGGAGGGAAGGTATTTTCCATTCCGAAAATGATTCCGATCTTCTTGCCACTCATAAGCGTCCTCCTCGATCGGTGCGCCGGCTTGCTCGCCGGCTGTCCAGAGGGCGTTCCACCCTCTCCACCCTAATTTCCCACCACCTCGCGTACCACCCGCAGAAAGTTCCCGCCCATGATCTTCTGAATATCTTTTTCCGAGTATCCCCGCTTCAACAATGCCGCCGTCAAGTTCGGCATCTTCGAAACGTCTTCCAGACCACTGGGCACGGTCGGAATGCCGTCAAAGTCACTCCCGATTCCCACGTGATCGATCCCTGCCACCTTCGCAATGTGGTCGATGCATTCCGCTGCATCCGCCACGGTGGCACTTCCCACCTTGGCATGAACTTCGTCGTATTGCGCGTGCTCCTTCGCGGCGAAAGCATCCAGGTCCGCGCCGGTCAGGTTCGGCTCCATGGCACTCTGTTGGGAGACATGTTGCCGCAATTCATCGCCATCTTTCTGGCTCAAAAAGGACGACCCGAAGTTCACTCCCACCACACCCCCGTTCTTGGCCAGCGCCCGGAACATGTCGTCCTTCATATTGCGCGGAACGTCTGAGTAGACGAAGCAAGAGGAGTGCGAAGCAATCACCGGTTTGGTAGAGACTTCGAGAACATCGTAAAACGTCTTATCCGACACGTGCGAGATGTCCACGATCATTCCGATCCGGTTCATTTCGCGCACCACCTGCTTCCCAAAATCCGTCAGCCCGTTATGCTCGGGCTTGCCGGTCGAAGAGTCCGCCCAGTGGTTGCTGCGGAAGTGAGTGAGCGTCATGGAAAGAATCCCCATCCGTCGGTACATTCGCAGGACGCCGAGATCGTCGTCGATCTGATGCCCACCCTCGATGGTGAGAACCGCTGCAATCTTCTTCTGACCGACAATGCGCTCGATGTCGTACGCGCTGGTCGCAATTTCGATCCGGTCGGGATATTTGTCGAATACTCCCTGTATGGCATCGCGCAGGTCGAGCGTCCTCCGCACCGCCTCCGCACCCGGATAGTAGGAGGGCACCCACAGCGCGAAGAACGGGACGTGTATACCACCTTCCTGCAACCGTGGAAGATCGATCATCCCGTCTGGCAGTCGCTGGCCGATGTCAGCCTTGTCGATCAGAACCCGCTGCGCTGTATCGTTGTGGGCATCAACCCCTAGCACATGAGACTGGATCCGGCGCGCCTCGTCCATGTTCTGCGCCCATCCCGACGCGGCCACCGCCAGCGCGAACGCACAGATCAGGTACTGGCCCTTGCCCGGTACCCGAATCTTTGGTCTCATGCGCTTCCTCCTGATTCACCTTGAGCCCAGCTCGACGTTCTTAGCAGTGTCTCGCCACCAGCCATCGACCATCAACAAACAGCCGCTGACGCCTAGAAATACTTCTCCGCCATCCGCAACCAGAACGGCCAATCGTGCCCGGTGTGGTCGCCCCAGATATCGAGCCAGTTGGGAACGGCTTTTCCGTTCAGCATGGTCGATAACTTCACATTCTGATCCAGACACATGTCCCATTCCCCGGACGCCAGCACGATCTTCATCTGTCGGTACCGGCTCAGGTACCAGTCGTCGTTCATATTCGGCACGTAATCCTGCGGGCTGTTGAAGTAGGCGTCATCGTCATAATAGCCGTCCAGAAACTGGTGGATGTCGTACGCGCCGCTCATGCTGACGCAGTGCGTCACAATGTCGGGATGCTTGAGGGCGAAGTTTACTGCGTGATATCCGCCGAAGCTGCATCCCGTCACTGCCAGTTGCCCGGACTGGTTCCGCCAGCGCAAATACGGGAGCAGTTCGTGCAGTATGTAGCGCTCGTACTGCAAGTGCCGCAGGACGCGAATCCGCGGGTGCGCTGACTTGTTGTACCAGCTCTCGGTGTCGATGGCGTCGGGGCAGAACACCTGCAGCTCGCCCCGGTCGATCTTTCCGGCCAGCACACCGATCATCCCGCGGTCCTCGTACTCAAAGAACCTGCCCATCGATGTGGGAAAGACAAGCAACGGAGAGCCGGCGTGTCCAAAAACCAGCATCTCCATCTCCCGATGCAATTCCTGACTGTACCCCTTGTGGTATTCGCGATTCATGAGCCGAAGTATCTTACCTGAAACCAGTTGCGGAACGGGTACTTCTGGTTACGTTGCGTTCAACAATATGAACCAGGAAGTCTGAGCAGAAGTGGCCCGGCATACATCTCCGCCACCGTCGACCTGCATCACTAATCACACACGGGGCGTCGCAGCAGTCGCAACTTAGTTCAGGAGCGGCTTCATGAAATCGACGTTCCCGTTTTCCCAGTGGTCCGCAGTCGCCGTAGCCGCAGCTCTCTTGACCTCCCATTTGGCGCAAGCGCAAGCGGGCGCCGCGCTTTCGGGAACGGTGACCTCCGCCGCTGGTGCGGCCATCGCCGGCGCAAGGGTCACGGCCAAAAACTTAAACACCGGCCAATCCACCGAACTCCAGGCTGACCCCGCCGGCCACTTCGACTTCGCGAGCCCTGCTCCCGCGGAGTTCGAAATCACCGTAACCGCCGACGGTTTCGACTCCAGAACCACAAAGGTTGCCTTCACACCGGGCGCAGTCGAAACAATGACCTTCACCTTGACGGCCCTCCCCGGATGGACCCCGCCGCCGCAAAGTAGTCTTCCGAATGCCCCGTCGAGCAGCCAGTCTGGGCCTACCCTTTCCGATCTCGGCTTCCCGTCGGAACAAACCCAGGGCAACGCGAAACAGCAGGCGTTACTCGACAAGCGCACGCACATGCTCAAGATCCATCAGAAACTTGGCTTGATTACCGCGGCGCCGTTGCTTGCAACGCTAATTGCGTCGCCCGGCGCGGGTGGGAAGAGCACCAGCAGCACAGATCGCACGGTGCATATGGTGCTCGGCGCGGTCACGTCCGATCTTTACTTCACGAGTGCGTACTTCGCGATTCGCGCGCCCAGGGTTCCTGGCACAACCGCTCGCGGTCCGATTCGCATTCATAAAGCATTGGCATGGGTGCACGGTCCGGGCATGATTCTCACGCCGATTCTCGGGGCCCTGGCATACAACCAGAAGAGCAACGGCGAGAAGGTGCACGGCATTGCTTCGGCGCACGGGCCGGTAGCCATCGTCACGGCCGCTGCTTTTGGGGCCGCCCTGCTTTCGGTCTCGGTCAAGTTCTAGGTCATCATGACGAAGATCACTGTCGCTTGCATCCTCTTGCTGACCACGATCGCTTCCGCCGCAGATCAGTGGGTGCTCGATCAAAGCACGCTTACGTACCACGTCTCCCACCCTCTGCACCAGAGCGAAGGCGTCAGCCATGCCGCCCGCGGCAAGGCGGTTTGTAACGCAGGACAATGCGATTTCCTCATCGCAGTGCCTGTGAAGTCATTCGATTCCGGGGATAGCAACCGCGATTTGCATATGATTCAGGTCACGCGCGGTGCAGAGTTTCCTATGGTGACAGTGCGTACGCGCCTGCCCGAATCGGCTGCTACAGCTTCCACAATCAATGCTGATCTGGAAATTCAGTTCGCCGGTCAGACTGCGCACTTTAAACAGGTCGCGTTCCAGCTGGTGCGCGAAGGCAAAGCAACGCTTATCACGGGGACCATTCCGGCCACGCTCACCGACTTCAAAATCGAACCACCCACTCTCCTCACTCTTCCCGTCAAGAACGAAATCCCTATCCGGATAGAAATGACCTGGCACGAAGACCACTAGGCACTCAACCTGACACCTGAGTCCTGACACCCAAGCCTGAAGCCCAAGTCCCAAGACATGCCTCTTCACGTAATATGCTTCCGAGGTCTCCGCTCGTGCACGTTCTCACGGAAGCCGATGTCCATCGCCTGCTTGACCCGCGATCGCTGATTCCTGCCATCGAAGAGGCATTTCGCGTGCGTTATCCCTCCACCTTGATGCCAACCCGCACCCAAATGAAGGTCGGCGATGGTGTCTTCCTGATCATGCCTTGCTACGACCGCGTCGGCCACGGCCTTGGCATGAAGATGGTCAAGTTCAATGAAAGCCCGAGAGAGGCCGAGGAACGCGTGCAGGCCACCTACATCCTGCTCGACGTTGAATCCGGCTGCGCCAAGCTCGTGATTCCCGCTAACTACCTGACCGACGCTCGCACTGCTGCTACTTCAGCCGTGGCCACGAAGTTCCTGGCGCGTGAGGATGCCAAGGTTCTGGGAGTTTTCGGGACAGGAAGGGAAGCGCGCGCCCACTTGCAGATCCTGCGTCATGTCCGCCCCTTCGAGAGGGCGCTCGTGACCGGTCGCGACCCAGGGCGCACTCGCGAATTCGCGCAACAGATGGAACATGAGCTCGGCATGAAGGTCGAGTCGGTGTACTCGCGCACTTGTGCGGCCGAGTCCGACGTTCTGTGCACCTGCACGACTTCAAAAACGCCGCTATTCGACGGCAACATGGTCCGCAAGGGGACGCACATCAACGCGGTCGGCGCTTTCCAACCCACCACCCGCGAACTGGATGACACTTGCGTGCGGCGATCGAGAATTGTGGTCGATACCTACGACGGGGCTCTGGCCGAAGCCGGTGACCTGCTGATCCCTCTGAAAGGCGGAGTCATCCGCCGCGAGCACCTGTTGGCCGATCTGCACGAACTCACGGCGGGTCGCAAAAAGGTGCGCACCAGTCCGACGGAAGTTACTCTCTTCAAGAGTGTAGGCAACGCCCTCGAAGACCTCATTGCCGCAGAACTCCTGGAAGAAACCGTCCTTGCCCTCGACCGGAAATCGAGCGACAACGCCGCGCCAGTGTCGTCTTGAGTAGTGCGTGGAGCGGGTTCTCACTCTTCGAAGCTTGCACGCGGTTGCGGCTTCCCGGCCCGCCTTATATTCTTGCCCGTTATGTCTACGCTGGTGGAATGCGTCCCAAATTTTTCCGAAGGCCGCGACAAGGCGAAAGTCGATGCCATCGTCGAAGCCATGAAAATCAACGGCGTGTACCTGCTCGATCGCGAGATGGACGCCGATCATAATCGTTGCGTCATCACACTGGTCGGCGAACGCGAGGCCATCCAGGAATCCGCTATTCGCGGGGTTGGAAAAGCTGCGGAACTCATCGACCTGACCAAGCACCAGGGTGCGCACCCGCGCATGGGCGCGTCCGACGTCATTCCCTTTGTCCCCATCGACGGCGTCACCATCGAAGACTGCGTTGCCATGGCGCGCAATGTCGGTGAGCAGATATGGAAGCGTTTCCAGATTCCCGTCTACTTCTACGAAGCGGCGGCAACCTCGCCCGAGCGCACGAATCTCGAGAACATCCGCCGCGGGCAGTTCGAAGGCATTCGCGACGAGATTGCGACCAATCCCGCCCGCCGGCCCGACTTCGGTGAGTTGCGCGTTCACCCTACAGCCGGTGCAACTGTGGTCGGCGCCCGCAAATTTCTCATCGCCTATAACGTTTTCCTGAACACGACTGAGGTGGATACCGCGAAGAAGATCGCCAAGGCGGTGCGCTTCTCTAGCGGCGGCATGCGCTTCGTGAAGGGAGCAGGATTTCTGGTGCGCGGGATGGCGCAGGTGTCCATGAACCTGACTGACTTCGAACAGACCCCGGTACACCGAGTGTTCGAGATGGTGAAGCGCGAAGCGGCGCGCTACGGAGTATTGCCGACGTCCTCGGAAATCGTTGGACTGATTCCAAAGAAAGCGCTGGAGCAAGCGGCCGAGTGGTTCCTGCAAGTGGAGAACTTCGACTCTTCACTGATTCTTGAGAATCGGCTGGCTGCGGTCATGGGTGGCAAGATGGCGGTCGGCGGCCTGCGTGCCGGAGTCGAGCCGTTCGTTGAGCAGTTGGCTGCCCCGACAGCCACTCCGGGTGGTGGCAGTGCCGCGGCAGCCGCTGGAGCGATGGCGGCTGGACTTGCTCACATGGTGGCCGCGATGTCGCGTGGTAAGAAGGCCTATCTGCCGTATGAAAGCGAACTGAGCGCGGCCATCGCCCGTTTGTCGCAGTTGCGGGAAGAATTGAAGGCAGCGATTGACACCGACGCCGAGTCTTTCAATACCGTGATGAAGGCTTACAAACAGGCAAAAGAAGCCTCAGACGGCGAGGCGATCATTGAATCCGCTTTGAAAGAAGCGACCCGTCTTCCGCTGGGGGTTGCGGAACGTGCGCGTGAGGTAGGTGACTTTGCAAACAAGCTCGGCCCCATCACGAACCCGAACATGAAATCGGATCTGACGACCTCGTCGGCGCTTGCCCGGGCCGCGATTCAGGGCGCGATGGCCAATGTGGAAATCAATCTGGCGTCAATCAAGGATTCCAAGTTCGTCGATGCGACGAGGAGGACTGCTGCCGGCCTTGCGAACACGTGAGAAAGGCGAGGTGTCCAATCCGTCAACTCCTCGCTAGTACTTTCGTTTGCACTTTTTTGCTCGCAGACCGCATACAATTGATTTATCCCGGGTTAACGCAAAGAGCCAGTTTGGCATCCAAGGGTGTATTCCCAGAGGTTTTATGAAGAAACTGACAATTATGGGTTGTTTCGTACTGCTGAGCGTTGCGGCCTTGGCGATGCCATTGGGCACATCGTCGCGCGCTGTGATTCCGTCCGACATCCAGCAGATCATTTCCGTTGATTATCGCGCGCTGCACGATTCGCCCACTGCCATGGCTTTGAAGGAGCAGGTTCTGCCCGAAAGCCTGAAGGTGTTTGAGAAGGCGCTGAAGGGAGTCGGCATCGATTCCGAGCGCGACGTGGACCAACTGACCTTCGCCGCCTATCGTATGGGGAAAAAGGATGTGAAAGTGGTCGGCATGGCGCAGGGCTCATTCTCCTCCAAAACTGTCCTGAAGCGGATGAAGCTGAAGAAGATCGTTCCAACCAAGTACCGTCAGTCTGACATGTACGCGATGGGGAACGGCATGATCATGTCATTCCTCGACGAAAACACTTTGCTGTTCGGTGACGACGGTGCCGTGAAGGGCGCTCTGGATGCGCGCGATGGATATACGCCGACACTCGATTCCAATCCCACCATGTCCGACATGATGGCCTCGGTCGACGGGTCTCCGGTATGGAGCTTGCTGGATCAGCAGGGAACGCAAAACATGATGCGCTCCGCGCTGGGCGACGCTACCAAGGTCGCGGACTATGACACGGTGAAGAAGCGCCTGCTCGGGTCGCGGTACACCATGGACTTCTCCAGCGGCGTGAATTTCAATCTCGATGTCATTACGTCCGACTCGATCACAGCGGCCACGATGTCTTCGCTGGTGAAGGCCGGGATGCTTTACAAGAAGATGAATGCGACTCCGGTTGAGAAGGTGGCGATCGATGCTCTTACGGTCGATTCCGACAGCTCCAAGCTGCAACTGCATTTCAAGACCGACGACAAGCAATTCCAGGCGCTGATGAAGTCTGACTTGTTTGCTGCCGTATCGAAGTAGACCGATTCTTCGCAGATACGAAGGGCGCGGGTTCCATGAACCTGCGCCTTTTGCTGCGTTCAGCGTTGTGACTCCGTGATCATGAAAGCCTCCCGGACTCCTACTGATCGCGTGCGCCGTCGTGGCCTGTGCTATGCACTCGACTAGGCCTTTTTGGCCGCCACCATGGCTTCGCGCTTTTTCTTGGCCCAGCCCTCCTTGGTGATCTGCCTCGCTCGGCCCAATCCCAAGGAATCTTCCGGCACGTCTTCCGTGATGCATGATGCCGCCCCGATATACGCTCCTTTTCCGATCTTTACGGGCGCGACGAGGGTCGAGTCGCTACCCACGAAAACTCCGTCCCCAATCTCCGTTCTGTGCTTGTTCACTCCGTCGTAGTTGCATGTAATGGTGCCTGCCCCCACATTGACGCCATCTCCGATCTCGGCGTCGCCCAGATACGTCAAGTGATTTGCCTTGGACCTCTTACCCAGCTTGATCTTCTTGGTTTCAACGAAATTGCCGACGTGTGCGCCTTCTCCAATGTCGCTGCCCGGCCGCAGGTGCGAATATGGACCAATGACCGCATCGGCCGCGACGCGCGCCTCGTCGAGAATCGATCCCGGGCGAACCGTTACCCGATCACCAATTTCAGAGTTCTGAATCACGCTGTAGGAGCGGATGCGGCATTCGCTGCCAATCCGTGTCCGGCCGAGTAGCTGCACAAAGGGTTCGATCACCGTGTCCGGACCAACCTGGACCTCCGCATCGATCACGCACGTCTGCGGGTAGAAGATGCTCGCTCCAGCCGCCATCAGTTCGCGGCATTTCGCCCGCCTTATCAGTTCGTCAATTTCCATCATCTCGGCGCGCGTATTGCTGCCCAGGATCTCTGCCGGGTGCGCCGTCTTCAGCGCCATCACCTTGCCCTTAGACTTGGCGAAGACCTCAGCCATGTCGGTCAGGTAATACTCGCCGTGGACGTTGTTAGTTTTGAGCTTGGCAATGTTGGCGTAAAGCGGCTTCACGGCAAACGCATAGAATCCGGAATTGATCTCTCGAATCCTCTTTTGCTGTAAGTTGGCAGACTTCTCTTCAACAATCGCTTTAACTTCGTCGCTCTGGGGACTCTTTCGTAGAATCCGACCATATCCGGTTGGGTTTTCCGATTCAGCAGACAACAGAGTCATCGCTGCGTTCTTCTGCAGGTGGAAGTCGCGCAGCCGCTCGACGGTTTCCGGAGTGATCAGCGGAGCGTCGCCCGAAAGCACGATCACGTGATCGTAGGGAGCGAGCGCTTCCTGCGCGACCATCAGAGTGTGTCCGGTTCCGCGTTGCTGTTCCTGCACAACGAACTGGACTCCCGTCGCTTCGACTGCTTTGCGCACCAGCGCGGCTTCGTATCCGATGATGGCGTACACGTCCTGAGCTGGCACGACTTTCTTCGCAGCCGCTATCACGTGCGCCAGCAGTGGCTTGCCGCCGACCTCATGCAGCACCTTGGGATATTTCGACTTGAGCCGTGTTCCTTTACCGGCGGCCATTATTGCAACCGCGATGCGTGGCGTTTTCTGGGTGGGCATTCGCTTTCAATATAGCGCGAAGCGGGGGAAAGCTTAAACCACAGAGGCCTCGGAGGAAGCCCTCCTTGCTCCACTGTGGTCGGTGGGTTAGCGAGCGCGGTCAGAGGCGGGCTGTAGCGGACGCTTGCGCGGCCCTCCCGCCGACTGCCTGGCTATCTCCAGAATATCGCGAGCCACCATCTCGGTGGCGTGACGGGCCGCGCCGGCCTCGTCGAGATAGTCGCCGAGCACCGGGCAGCACCCAAGTTGCTCAATGGCCTCGAGGTCCGCAACGATCTGGGCCGCACCTTCCAGCGCGTATTTGGCCTTCAGATTCTCCGAAGCCGGAGTGCGGTTGATCAACGCATAGTCAAAAAGCTGAGCCTGGGCGTGGCGGTTCAGAGCGCGGATATGCTCGGCGGCGGTCAGTCCGAGACTTTCATTCGCCTGCGTCATCAGGTTGCATATGTAAATCTTGATCGCCGGAGAATTGAGAATCGCCTGCGTTACGCCGCGCACCAGCAGGTTTGGGATGAGGCTGGTGAACAGCGACCCTGGCCCAATCGTGATCACATCCGCTCGCGCAATCGCTTCGAGTGTCTGCGGCAGCGGCTCCGCGTCGGGCGGGACCAGGAACAGCTCCTGAATACGCCCTTTACTGGCGGTGATCTTGGTTTCGCCGCGCACCCGGGTTCCGTCCTCGAGCAGCGCCTCGAGTTCTATGTTCGATGTCGTTGCCGGATAGATATGTCCGCGCGTCAACAAAATCTCCGATGACAGTCGGACCGCCTCGGCGAAGTCCTTGGTGATCGAGGTCAACGCAGCCAGAAACAGATTTCCAAAGCTATGGCCTTCCAGTCCCGACCCCTTCTCGAACCGGTGGCGGAAAAGTTGAGAAAGCAGGTCGGCATCTTCCGAAAGAGCGACGATGCAGTTCCGGACGTCGCCCGGCGGAAGCATGTTGAGCTCTTTTCGCAGGCGACCGCTGGAGCCGCCGTCGTCGCTTACAGTCACGACCGCGCTCAGTTCTCCGATGACAGGCTGTCCGGTATTAGGGCGAAAAGGTTCGCCGGGGGTGGGAACAAAACCCTTTAGTCCGCGGAGGAGAGTAGAAAGCCCCGTACCGCCGCCAATGGCCACCACGCGCAGCGGATTTCCATAAGCGGAGTTGTCCCGGGGGAGCGGGTTCGGCCGCTGATCGGATTCCATGGAATGGCCCTAGTAAGTCTCTTCTTCGGGGATGGCCGGCTCGGGTTCGGCGTCTGCGCCCGGGTCGGGGTACAGCAGTTCGGTGAAGCGCGGATCCTCAGACAGATTCTGGAAATCCGAATCGTTGCGCGCCTGGAAACGAACGGCGGGATTCAGCTTGATCGCCTCATCCAGGTTGCGCAGTGAGTCTTCGATGTGTCCCGTCATGCAGTCCAGCGCGGCCAGGCCGTACACCACGTAATCCGCCTGCGGGGATTGCTTCTGCAGCTTTTCCAGGTGCTCCCGCGCTTGCACGTAGTCGCCCAGGTTCATAAGCGATACTGCGTAATCGAAGTGCTCTTCCGGCGTTTTGAACTGGTGAGTGACTTTTTCGAGATGCTGGTTGCACGCATTCATGTGCACACTGGCGCGATCGGAGAGTTCCTTGCTGGGGCCGCCGACAACTTTCTGAAAATGGGTCTTCGCCTTGTCGAACTTATGTTCCTGCATCGCCCGCAGACCTTGCTCGTAGTTCTGAATGGTCTGTGCGACCTTGGGATCGTCGGCCATGGACTTCTTCGCGGTAGGTTTCTGGGCCATCTGTAGGATTCTTCCTGTGCTTTTCGTAACTGCTCCTTAATTCTGCAACTTGCGAGAGATTCCTTCAACTGCCGGGATGCAACTGAATCAGGCGGGGTTGCCGAGCAGGTTTATACGCGCATCGTAACGACCGCGTCAAATCCGCTGCCGCTGCATCATAACGCTTCAGTTAATATCGGCAGCTGTCTGCAAGTCAATCTGCTTCCACTCACCCTTCGTGATCCCGGCGCGAATCTGCGCGGGAGTCTTGCCTTTCTTTGTCTGGACGTAAGAGTAGTAAAGCTCTTTCAAGCAGACATCGCACTGCGCGCCGTGAGTGTTCTCAAAGCAGCTGTGCAGGCTGTTGTGACCCATACCCCGGTCGCAATAGCAGTAGCAAGGTTCCTGGTGGATCACATTCGGGATCTTGGCCGCAAGTTCATACGCGTGCGTCTGATAGGGGAACTGCGCGTTCTCGGCCCACAAGCTTTCCTTGGGCAGGATCGGCGGCAGCTTCTTTCCTTTGGGAGGCGGCGCGGAGTTATAGGCTGGCACTCCCTGGTCCTCCTGGTTGGCGGCCCACTGGGCTGAAACCGTCAGGGTCACCACGAACAGGAACATCAAAGTGAACGCACGCTTCAACATAGAGACGTAACCTCGGTCTCGATATTGTAACCGACGCTCGCGCCAGCCGGATATCCGGGAGTTCAAGTCGCAACGGCGTAAAAGGCGCAAAAGAAGGGAACCGTCAGCTGGCGACGGCTTTTTTGCTGGATGCGACAGGAAATCGAAGCCACTCCGCCACTTACCTTCCTTGAGTCGAACCCTTCCGTAATACAATCGAAATAAGTATGTCACCACCGGAGTCTTCGAGCTCACCACGGATCCAGTCTGCGCCGGGAAAACTGATCCAGCGCAAGACTCCCGTGCTCGCCGTCTGGCTGCGCGACCTGGTGATCTCGCTCGCCATCTCTGCCTTCATCATCGTCTTCCTGTACCAGCCGGTGAAGGTTGAAGGCACCAGCATGATGCCTTCACTCTCCGACCAGGAACGGATCTTCGTAAACAAGTTCGTTTACCGCTGGGAACCCATCGAGCGTGGAGACATCGTGGTATTCCGGTACCCGCGCGATCCTTCGACGAGCTACATCAAGCGGGTGATCGGGGTGGCAGGCGACGTGATCCGAATCGATGCGGGCCAGGTTTACGTGAACGGTGAGCCGCTCGAGGAAGACTATGTGCCGCCCATCTACGCCGACGAGCGGCCTTATCCGGAGACTGTCGTTCCCCCTCACAGCTATTTCATGCTGGGCGACCATCGCAGCATGTCGAAAGACAGTCGCGATTTTGGGCCGGTGAAAGAGAGCCTGATCTATGGGAAGGCCGTGTTCGGCTACTGGCCGATGGAGAAGCTCGGCCGCCTCCGATGAAGGAGTCGCCAGCAGAGGGCCTTCAGCAAGCCACAAATCCCAACGCCACTTTCTGCACTAACATTTGCTGGGTCGGGGCGTCTGATTCGCCATGATGCGTTGGACAGCCTTCCTCTGTTTCGTTCTCGCCGGGTTGGTTCCCCACACTCAATCCCAGGAAGCAGGCAAATCTTCTGCCGACGATTGGGTTGTGGCAACTCCCGCAACCGTCGGCCTCGCCCCTGAGCCGCTGGCCGCCATGGAGAAGGCAATCCGGGCGACCGAGTTCAAGAAAATCGGCAGCGTCCTGATCGCGCGCTATGGAAAGCTCGCGTATGAGGCTTACTTTGATGGCGACGCGTCCACCTTGCGCGATACGCGCTCGGCCACCAAAAGCATCACCGACATTCTTGTGGGCATTGCGATCGAAGAACGGAAACTAAGCGGCGTCGATGCTCGCGTCCTCTCCTATCTGACCGAACGCGGAAGAAAAATGCAGAATCCCGACGCGCGCAAAGACAAGATAACCATCGAAGACTTCCTCACCATGAGCTCACCGCTCGAGTGCGACGACTGGAACGATGCCTCTCGCGGCAATGAAGAGCGTATGTATTTGGTAGAGGACTGGGCCCAGTTCATTCTGGATCTGCCGGTGCGCGGTCGGATGCACCTGGGCGAGAAAACCGACTCGCCGCCCTACGGCCGAGATTTCTGCTACTGCACGGGAGGCGTTTTCACGCTGAGCGAGGTGCTCGAAAAGGCCACCGGCGCGCGGACAGATCGCTTCGCCCAGGAAAAACTCTTCGGGCCGCTCGGAATCACCGACGCCGTATGGGTGTACTCACCACTCAACGTCCCGCAAACAGGTGGAGGGCTGCGACTGACGGGGCGGGACCTCCTGAAGATCGCCGAACTCTATCGAACGGGCGGCACGTGGGAAGGGAAGCGGATTGTCGCCGAAAGCTGGGTGAAGACCTCGACCACTCCACACGCGCGGATCGACGACGATACGGAGTACGGCTATCTGTGGTGGCTGAAGAAATTCAAGTCCGGCGAAAAAAGTCACGCCGCTTTCTTCATGAGCGGCAACGGCGGGAACAAAGTGATGGTATTTCCCGATCTCGACATGACCGTCGTCTTAACCAGCACAAACTACAACACGAAGGGAATGCACCAGCAGACTGAACAGTTGCTCACCGACTACATTCTTCGTGCAGTACAGCCGTAGAGGCCCAGCTTCTTAGAGTATCAGCGCTTAGAGTCTTAGCTCCCGTGAGACATTGAGTATCAGGTTCTCCGCGGTCCCGCGATGTCCTGCCGCGATACGTCCTTCTGGATGGAGGGTTTGTATCAGGGCGCGCCTTCAGGCGCGCCATACCAGCTGACCTGACGATGTCTAGGCGCTGGATTCTCTGTCATCGAAAAATCTGATCCGCCCAGCAGTGGAAAACTCACCCTCCAAATCCATTGGAACAACTCTGCATCCCTGCTAAAATCTCTAAAATCCAATCCCGGGAGCAGGAATGCAAGCTATCCTTGCCCTTGAAGATGGGCGCATCTTTCGAGGCAAAGGCTACGGCGCCAAAGGCGAATGTTACGGCGAAGTCGTTTTTAATACTTCCATCACCGGTTACCAGGAAATTTTCACCGACCCCTCCTACTCAGGGCAGATTGTTGTCCTGACTACACCCGAAATCGGCAATTACGGGACCAACCCCGAGGACAACGAGGCCACGCATCCCTATATCGAGGGATTGATCGTGCGCGAGTTCTCGAAGGTCAGCTCGAACTGGCGCTCGCAGCAGGTGGCCGAGGAGTACCTCGAGCAATTCAAGATTCCCGTGCTGGCCGACATCGATACGCGCGCACTGGTGCGGCACCTGCGCGATCACGGTGTGATGCGCGGCGTGATCTCCACCATGGAGACGGATTCCGAAAAACTGGTCGCCAAGGCGCTGTCGATTCCGAAAATGGACGGCACCGACCTCGCCAAAGTGGTGAGCACGACGCGGCCGTATGTCTGGGAAGTCGGCGAGCGCTCGCACGAGCCGGTCGCGGTCGTCGGCGTGAAAGACGAGCCGCCGCGGTTCCACGTGGTCGCCTACGACTACGGCATCAAGCAGAACATCCTGCGCAAGCTGCGCGGCGAAGGCTGCAAGGTGACGGTGGTCCCGGCGCAGACGCCGGCCGAAGACGTCCTCGCGCTGAAGCCCGACGGCGTGTTTCTTTCAAACGGCCCCGGTGATCCCGAGCCGTGCACGTACGCGGTCGACAATATCCGACGCCTGATGGGACGACAGCCGATCTTCGGCATCTGCCTGGGCCACCAGCTAACCGGCCTGGCGCTCGGCGGGAAGACCTACAAACTGAAGTTCGGCCATCACGGCGGGAACCATCCCGTGAAGCAGCTGGGTACGGGCAAGATCGAAATCACGGCCCATAACCACAACTTTGCCGTCGATCCGGACTCGCTGCCGCAGAGCGAAGTCGAATTCACCCACATCAATCTGAACGACAACACGCTCGAGGGATTGCGACACAGAAACCTGCCGCTGTTCACAGTGCAGTACCACCCCGAGGCGGCGCCAGGGCCGCATGATTCGCATTATCTGTTCAAGGATTTTGTGAAGATGATGGAGGAGGGGAAGGGCAGTTAGTCGCTAGCAGCTGGTTTTCGGTTCGCTGGTTGTCCCCTTAAGATTTGTCATCCCGAGCGAAGCGAGGGATCTGCAGTTGAGCGGTGAGAAGCGCTACTACGTTTACATCATGTCCAGTCGTTCGCTGACTTTATACGTGGGGGTTACGAACAGCATTTACCAACGAGCGCTGCAGCACAAGAGTGGTGAGGTTGAGGGTTTCACGAAAAGGTATCGCATCAATCGGCTGGTTTATTACGAGAACTTCAAGTACATCGGGAATGCAATCGCGCGAGAGAAGGAAATCAAGGGATGGTCGAGAGCAAAGAAGCTGGCACTCATCAAGTCGATGAACCCTGGGTGGCAGGACTTGGCGGAGGGTTGGGGGAAGGCAATTGGGCCGTTAACGCCGCGCATGGATCCGAATGGCGGGGATGACACTCTGGAGCAAGACAGTCAGGAAGAGATTGCTGATTTGCCGAAGAAACAACATGAATGACGGGAATGCGAGTGCTTTGTGGCGATCGACAGAAAACTGCAGATCCCTCGCTGCGCTCGGGATAACAAAACTTTTGGGGTGCCAACGACTAAAGACCAAGGACAAACGACCGGGTTCTCATGCCTAGACGCGACGACATCTCGAAAATACTGATCCTCGGCTCCGGCCCCATCGTCATCGGACAGTCCGCCGAGTTCGACTACTCGGGGACGCAGGCCTGCAAGGCGCTCAAGGCCGAAGGCTACGAAGTGGTGCTCGCCAACTCGAACCCGGCGACCATCATGACCGATCCCGAGATTGCCGATCGCACCTACATCGAGCCGCTCACCCGCGAGTATCTCGAAGAGATCATCCGCATCGAACGTGAGCTTTCGCCGAGTGCCGGCTTTGCCATTCTGCCGACCGTTGGCGGACAGACTGCGCTGAACCTGGCTGTCGAGCTTTCTGACGGCGGCGTGCTCGACAAGTACAACGCGTTTCTCATCGGTGCAAACATCGCTGCCATTAAGAAAGCCGAAGACCGTCTCTTTTTCAAGGACGCGATGCAGAAGATCGGTCTTGACGTTCCCAAGTCGGCGCTCGTCAACAATCTTAAAGACGGCCTCGAGTTCGCGGGAAAGATCGGTTTCCCGGTAATCATCCGCCCCTCGTTCACGCTCGGCGGAACCGGCGGAGGCATCGCTTTCAATCGCGAAGAACTGATGGAGTTGCTGGCCCGCGGCCTCGATCTCTCTCCGGTCCATGAAGCGCTGATCGAAGAATCTGTCCTCGGCTGGAAAGAGTACGAGCTTGAGGTGATGCGCGACCTCAAAGACAACGTCATCATCATCTGCTCCATCGAAAACTTCGATCCCATGGGCGTCCACACGGGCGACTCCATTACGGTCGCGCCTGCCCAGACGCTCACCGACCGCGAGTATCAGGCCATGCGCGATGCTTCGATTGCTGTCATCCGCGAGATCGGCGTCGAAACCGGTGGATCGAACATTCAATTCGGCGTGAATCCCGAGACCGGGCGCATGGTGGTCATCGAGATGAATCCGCGCGTCTCGCGATCCTCGGCCTTGGCATCGAAAGCCACCGGCTTCCCCATCGCGAAGATCGCCGCCAAACTTGCGGTCGGCTACACGCTCGACGAGATTCCCAACGACATCACGCGCAAGACGCCGGCATCGTTCGAGCCCACGCTCGATTACGTAGTCGTGAAAATTCCCAAATGGCAGTTCGAGAAATTCCCCGGCGCCGACGAGAGCCTGGGACCGCAGATGAAGTCGGTGGGCGAAGTGATGGCCATCGGGCGCACCTTCAAGGAAGCGCTCCTCAAAGGTGTTCGCGCCCTCGACACCGGCCGCAAGGCCGGATCAGAAAAGATCGAGCCGAAGATCCTCACGCAGCGCCTCGTCACGCCGCATCCCGAGCGGCTCAGCTATGTCCGCTACGCTCTGCGCCAGGGATACACCGTTAAGCAGCTCGCCAAGGTCACCTCGATCGATCCCTGGTTCCTTTACCAGCTGAAAGAAATTAATGACATGCAGCTGGAACTCGAGAAGCACCCGATGGACTCGATGCCGCAGGAAGTCTTGCGCGACGCCAAGCGCATGGGCTTCTCCGACGCACGGCTGGCCAGCATCTGGCGGCTCGAGGGTAAGGGAGGTCAGGAGAAGGTCCGCCACCTGCGCAAGAAGCATCGCGTGCAGCCGGTTTATAAGCGCGTCGACACGTGCTCAGCCGAGTTCGAGAGTTACACGCCCTATCTCTACTCGACCTATGAGGAAGAGGACGAGGCTGCGCCCACCGACAAGAAAAAAGTCATCATTCTCGGCAGCGGCCCCAACCGCATCGGGCAGGGAATTGAGTTCGACTACTGCTGCTGCCATGCCTCGTACTCCCTGCGTGAAGACGGATTCGAGACCGTGATGATCAACTGCAATCCGGAGACGGTCTCGACCGACTACGACACCAGCGACCGTCTCTACTTCGAGCCGCTGACTCTGGAAGACGTCTTCGCCGTGTACGAACACGAGGCCTCGGGCAAAGCCTCGGTGGGCGTGATTGTGCAGTTCGGCGGCCAGACACCGCTGAACCTCGCGCTCCCGCTAAAAGCGGCCGGCGTTCCGATTATCGGAACGTCCCCCGAGTCGATCGACCTGTGCGAAGACCGCAAACGCTTCGGCAAGCTGCTCGACGAACTGGAAATCCCCCAGGCGCCGGGCGCGATGGCAACCTCGCTCGAAGAAGCAGTCGAAGGTGCCAAGCGCGTAGGCTATCCGGTCCTGGTGCGGCCGTCCTACGTTCTGGGCGGGCGCGCCATGGTCATCGCCTACGACGAGGAGACGGTTGTTCGCTACATGAAAGAGGCGGTCGAGTACTCGCAGGACCGGCCCGTCCTCATCGACCACTTCCTTGAAGACGCGATCGAAGTCGACGTGGATGCTCTCTCCGATGGAGAAGATGTTGTCATCGCCGGCATCATGCAGCACATCGAGGAAGCCGGCATCCACTCCGGCGATTCCTCCTGCGTATTGCCCGCCGTGGATATCCAGGCGCATCTTCTGCAGCGCATGCGAGATTACACGTTCAAGCTGGCGCGGGCGCTGAAAGTCGTCGGGCTGATGAACATCCAATTCGCGATTCCGCGCACGTCAAACGGGGGATCGAAGGCGAACGGCGCGGAGGGCGGCAAGGTGTACGTGCTCGAAGTGAATCCACGGGCATCGCGCACCGTTCCCTACGTATCAAAAGCCACTGGCGTGCCACTGGCGCGGATCGCATCGCGACTCATGACCGGGCGCAAGCTGCGCGAGTTCCTGCCCGAGAACATCGAGCGGGGCACGGATCTCGATACCGGCCGCGGATACTACGTGAAGTCGCCGGTGTTCCCGTGGAACAAGTTCCCGGGCGTTGACACTGTGCTTGGCCCCGAGATGAGGTCGACCGGCGAAGTCATGGGCGTGGCCGACAACTTCGGCGAGGCTTTCGCCAAGGCCCAGATCGCCGCGGGGCAAAAGCTCCCGACGCAAGGCTCGGTATTTATCAGTGTGACCGATCACGACAAAGCTGGAGTTGCCGAAGTCGCGCGCCGATTCGCCGATATGGGATTCAAGCTGGTTGCCACTGCCGGCACGGCCGACATCATCGAGAACGCAGGCCTCAGCGTCGAGCGCGTCTACAAGGTCAAGGAAGGCCGGCCAAACGTGGTCGATCTGATCAAGGGCGACCGCATTCAACTCATCATCAACACTCCGCACGGCGCCGATCCATGGTTCGACGAGAAGGCCATCCGGCGGGCCGCAGTGACCGCGCGGATCACGACCATTACCACCCTGTCGGCGGCACGCGCGGCCGCCGAAGGAATCGCCGCTCTGCAGCGCGGGGAACAGCGCGTACAGGCGATTCAACATCTCCACGCCGAGCGGATGGCAAGTAAGGGGCGATAATCAAGCGGGCGGACTCGTGTCCGCGCGATCTCGCGACAGCTAGATGTAATCCTGATACCCTGTGCGGGTTTTCGGCCCGGGCTCATTTCATTTCCTGGAGGCATGCCTTGTCACACGAAAACGCAAAAATTGCACATCGCTGGTTCGAAGAAGTCTGGAACAAGAAGCGGCTGGACGCCATCGATGAGATGGCGGACCCGAAAGCGGTGGGCCATGGGCAGCAATTTCACGACGGGCTCATTAACCTGGAGGAGTTCCGGGCGTTTGCCTCGCATCTGCAAAGCGCCTTCCCAGATTTGAAGGTGACGATCGACGACACCATCGCCGAAGGCGATCGCGTCGTGCTGCGCTGGCAACTGCACATGACGCATTCCGGCCAATTCCTTCGCTACCCGCCGACCAACAAGAAAGTGAATGTCTCCGGGATCACCATTCTTCGCATGGCCAACGGCAAGATCGTCGCGGGCTGGGACAAGTGGGACCAATTGGGACTGCTCGAGCAAATCGGGGCCGTGCCTGTGCAGGTTCCGAAGCCTAATCAGGCGGCCTGAGAGGTTAGTCTCAGCCAGTCATAAACGTTCGCGATGTTCCGGTGGGTGCTCAGTTGCGCACACGTCTGCCGTGTCACTATCCTGCTGATGTACGCTACCTGAGGATCAACCCATGTTGCTTTCTGGAATCTTCCCGCCCATCACGACGCCGTTCTATCCGGACGGTAACGTGTACTTCAAGAAGCTCGAAGCCAATGTCGAGCGCTACTCGCGAACCCCAGTCGCCGGACTCGTAGTGCTCGGATCCACCGGCGAAGCAATCCTCTTATCCGACGACGAACAGCGCCAGGTCCTGAAAACAGCGCGAGCCGCTGCAGCCAATCACAAGGTCCTCATCGCCGGCACGGGTATCGAGTCGGCCAGCGAGACCCTGCGCTTGACCGAGTACGCGGCGGACTTAGGCTATGACGTTGCCATGGTGCGCACGCCGCACTACTACAAGGGACAGATGAAGCCGGCGAATATGCTGGCATTTTATCGGTTCGTAGCCGACCGCTCGCCGCTGCCCGTGATCATCTACAACTTCCCGCAGGCCACGGGTTACGACATGCCCGCCGAGCTGGTCATCGAACTGGCCGACCATCCCAACCTGATCGGGATCAAGGAATCGAGCGGCGACGTAGAGAAAGCACGCAGGATCGTCGAGGGCACGCGCCACGTGAAGCGGGCCGCAACCGTGACCGAAGCATTTGACGCCGTGACAGCGCGAATGGTGAAAGCCGCTTCGGAAGGTTCGGGACCGGGGGGGGAACTGGTGCCGGTGGCCGCCTTGGCAGGTGCCACGAAGCCATCCTCATCGGCGGTCAGCGTGGTCGGCGCTTTGAAAACGCGGCAGAAGGAAGTCGGCTTCCAGGTATTGGTCGGTGCGGCACACAAGCTGGAGTCTTCACTGCACGCCGGCGCGGTGGGCGCCATCCTCGCTTTTGCGGTTGCGGCCCCGACCGCCTGCTACGAAATTTACGCAGCATGGAAAGAGGGCGACTTCGAGCTTGCTCGGCTGAAGCAGGAGCGTATCGCGAAGGCGGCGGAGCGGGTTGTGGGCGGACTCAGCATCCCCGGCGCCAAGTACGCCATGGACCTGAACGGATATTTCGGGGGCCCAGTGCGTCTGCCGCTGCTACCACTTACCGCCGACTTAAAGGCCGAGGTGGACGAGTTGTTGGCCGATATCCGCAACTAACATTGCGAATGATTGCGCGGGCCAATAACGTGTGCTAAAACCGGCGCATGAAGTCGCCGCTTCGTTACATATTCTCTTACTTCTGCTTCCTGCTCCTGGCCAGTTGTGTCTTTGCCAAAGATGCGCCGGGGATCGTGATGTACTGGCCGAACCAGGACAAACCCAGCCTCAAGGTAATCTTCAACACATTCCGAGAAATGGGCGACTACGGAGGGAAGCGCACATTGGTTTCTGACGTGGTGGTGCAGAATGTTTCCGATAAACCGATTCCGCACGCCTCATTTACCGTGTACATGCTCGATAAGGAAAAGGTTCGGATCCGAAACGGTGTGTTGGTCTTTGACGATCTGGCTCCGGGGGAATCCACCAAGGTCCAGTTTCAGTGCGCTACGGTGGGAATCCCCGCCACGCTTACATTGGCAGCTCACCGCGATGCGGAAGGCATACCAGCGCGAACAAGATTGTGCCGCTCAACATAATCTCTGTGCCGGCGGGCGCCAAGCTGACCGTAGACGGCAAGGATGAGGGCATCACACCGGCACTGATGAATCTGAGCGTGGGCAGTCACAAAGTGGATCTCAGCAAAGAAGGCTTCGCGCCCGCCACCACACCGGTCGACATTAAGGCCGACGAAATGCCGGGCGGCAGCGTTACGATCGAACTCGGCGGCCTATCGCAAGACACAGTCGAGTTGCGCGACGGTACGGTCCTGACTGGCGATGCCATCTCACTGACGCTGACCGAGGTCGTCGTTCGCGTCGATGGCAAGGACACAAAATACGACCGCAACCAGGTGAAGAAGATCGCGCTCGTGGAAAGAATCACTACCGAGCAACCGCCAGTGGTTCAGCCTGCGGAAGCGAAGGGAAAAAAGTGAGAACCGCAAGCGTGATGCGTGTCTTAATAGGGCTGGGCAGCGTTCTGTTGGTGCATTCAGCGATCCTCGCAGAACGCGACGGTCCGGAAGCCTTGCCCCCGGCTGCTTCCAAACCATGACCAGAAGGCCGCACCCGAAATTTTTGGCCATCTCGGAGGAGATGAAAGCTTGGGCGGCAGCCCTGGGGGAGGAGTTAGGGACATGGCCCCGCGTTGGTACGCGCGCGATGTTCGGATTTACTGCGCTGTATCGCGGAAAACAGATTTTTGCCGTGTTGCCACGGACGAAGGCAATAGGGTCGGCAAATTCGCTCGCATTCAAATTGCCCAAGGCAGGGCCGCGCGTGCGGGCGAGGTTGAGCGCGGATTCGAGAATTTCAACCACCGTGATGCGGGCCACCCGTTGGTTTGTCTTTGAACTCTCCTCTGACCGCGACCTAAACGATGCTCTCGATTGGCTGGGAAAGGCCTACGATGCGGCACGGTGAAAACTAAAACCTGTCGGTTCTCAAGATCGCAGGGTGCACCTTCCATCACAATCACTTGTGATCAGCGTCACGCAGGGGGTATAATCTCCACAATTAGAACGAACGTTCGATCTGATGCCTGCCCTTCCCACAACCCGGTCCGGTAAGCGAGCCTCGGTCCGCCGCTCACGGCTGGTTCAGCCGCAGAGCCGTTTTGACCAGCGGCTTGGCCAAATTCTCACCCACGCAACCGATGTTTTTGACGAGAAGGGATACGATGGCGCCTCTATGCGCGATTTATCGCGCGCCAGCGGCATCTCGCTGGCAGGCCTGTACTACTACTTTGAGTCCAAGGAAAAGCTGCTCTATCTCATCCAGCGTCATACGTTCACGACCATCCTTGAGCGGCTACGCGGACGACTGGAGAGCGTGAGCGATCCCGAAGCGCGCATTCGCGTCTTTATCGCGAACCATCTCGAATATTTCCTGGCCAACCAGAAAGCGATGAAGGTTCTGTCGCACGAAGATGAGGTTCTGAAAAATGGTTACGGCACCGAGATCGCAGGTATCAAACGGGAATACGTGCGCACCTGCGTTGAGCTGATGGATGATCTGAAGCGCGCGCGCAGGCTCGATTTTTCCAGCCGGACAGCGGCTTTGAGCCTGTTCGGCATGATGAATTGGATTTACACCTGGTACAAAGCGCGCCTCGATGGAGATGCAGAAGAGCTCGCGCGCGAGATGGGCGACATCTTTCTGCACGGCTTGAGTGGCCGCGCGAAGAAGTAGCAAGATACGAGTTCCCGAAAGGAGTTTTTTATGGCGAGTACGACGCAACCCACGACGGGCGAGACCACCAAGAAGCTCATCAACTACCGCAAGGACGGCGGGGTGGCCGTGATCGAGATGTTCGATCCTCCTGCCAATACCTACACCTACGAAATGAATCGTCAGCTGGACGACGCCATCCTGACCGCGCGCATGGAAAACGACGTCTATGTCATCGTGCTCACCGGCTCCGGCGACAAGTTCTTCTCGGCAGGGGCAAATATCAAGATGCTGGCCAGCGTCGACCCAACCTTCAAGTACTACTTCTGCCTGCACGCCAATGAAACGCTGCTGCGCCTCGAGCACACGCCCAAGCTGGTGATCGCCGCGTTGAACGGGCATTGCGTCGGCGGAGGCTTGGAGATTGCTATGGCTGCCGACATCCGGATTGCCCGCAAGGACGCCGGCAAGATCGGCCTGCCGGAAGTGAATCTCGGCGTGCTGCCGGGGACGGGCGGAACGCAGCGCCTTTCTCGTCTCGTAGGCAAGAGCCGCGCCATCGAACTGATGGTCACCGGCAACACCTTCTCGTTCGAAGAAGCGAGGGAACTCGGCATCATCAACGACATCTACGAACGCGACGGCTTCATGGAAAACATCATGGAGTACGCCCGCCAGTTCTGCCCACCGAACAAAGCCGCCAAGGCCGTGGGGCGGATCAAGCGCGCCGTCCAGACCGGCTGGGAGATTCCGATGGAATCGGCACTGGCCGTCGAACGCGAGAACCAGCAGATTCTGTTCCAAAGCGACGACGCCAAGGAAGGCCTGGCCGCGTACGTGGAGAAGCGTCCAGCCATCTTTACGGCAAAGTAAAGTCTGATGTAGCGCCGGCGTCCCGCCGGCAGTCGTGAGGGCGTCTTCGCCCTCCCAAGCACGAAGTTGCGACAGGCAGTTGCAGTGGGGAAGTTATGATTACCGCGACGAAAGCAAAAATCACGCCCGGAAAGTTGCTCATCGACGGGAAGTGGGTCAACGGGTCGAAAGCATTCGATACCGTTAACCCCGCAACCGGCGAAGTGCTCACCCAGATTGTCGAAGCCTCCGCTGCGGATGTCGATCAAGCAGTCGCCGCAGCTCGGCGTGCCTTTGATGCCAAGGACGGTGCCTGGAGAAAGATGTCGGCCTCCGAGCGCGGACGCCTCATTTGGCGCTTGGCCGATCTGATCGAGCGGCACATCGACGAGCTTGCCGAGTTGGAGACGCTCGACAATGGCAAGCCTATCTTCGAGTCACGCAACGTCGATATGCCCATGGTGGTGGACGTACTGCGCTACTACGCAGGGTGGGCCACCAAGATTCATGGCGAAACGGTCAACACCTTCGATACCGCCTTCACCTACACGTTGCGGGAGCCGGTGGGCGTCGTTGGGCTGATCATTCCGTGGAATTTCCCGTTGCTGCTGGCGTCGTGGAAACTGGGGCCAGCACTCGCGTGCGGAAATACGATTGTGATGAAGCCCGCCGAGCAGACGCCGCTGACTACGTTGCGGCTTGGCGAACTCGCCATGGAAGCGGGCTTCCCGGCGGGAGTGATCAACATCGTGAGTGGCGGGCCCGATACTGGCAAGGCGATCGTGAAGCATCCCGGCATCGACAAGATCGCGTTCACCGGCTCGACCGCTGTTGGCAAGGAGATCATGCGCGGCGCCGCCGATACGCTAAAACGCGTGACCCTGGAACTGGGTGGCAAATCGCCCAACATCGTCTTCGCCGACGCCGATATCGACAACGCCGTGAAAGGCGCGATCAATGGCATTTTTTATGGCAAGGGCGAAGTCTGCAATGCAGGCTCGCGCCTGTTCGTCGAGAGCAAGGTTAGCGATGAGTTTCTCGACAAGCTGATCGGGCGCGCGAAGAGGATGGTGCCGGGCGATCCGCTGGATCCCAAGACCCGCATGGGCGCCATCGTCAGCCAGGATCAGATGCAGACTGTTCTGGGCTACATCGCGACGGGCAAGAATGAGGGCGCTAAATTACTGGCAGGCGGGAACCGCGTATCCGTCAACGGCGACAAAGGCTTTTTCATCGAGCCAACGGTGTTCGGCGACGTGACCAACGACATGAAGATCGCGCAGGAAGAAATCTTCGGCCCCGTGCTGGCGACGCTGAAGTTCGATGACCTCGAAGAAGTCGTGGAAATGGCGAACAAGAATCAGTACGGACTGGCGGCTGCGGTATGGACTCGTGATCTCAAGAAAGCTCACCAGATGTCGCGTATGTTACGAGCCGGGACCGTCTGGATCAACACCTACGGCCTGATGGATGCCGCGCTGCCCTTCGGTGGATACAAGAGCTCCGGCTTCGGCCGCGAGCTAGGGCAGGCGGCGCTAGAGCATTACACGGAAGTGAAAACCGTGTGGATGAATATGGGGTAAGGCAGCAATTAGCAGTTGGACTCGGCATTTAGCCTTTTTGCGTTCGGATTTCACCCCGAACCTCCGATGGCCAAGTCCCTGTGCAGCTCAAAGCAAGCAAGAATCAGGAAGTGAACCATGCCCGGAAAAGTTGCAAAAATCGGAACCTTCAGTGAGTGGGTTGGCCTCTTCGATGAATGGCGTAAGGAAATCGGCGTCGATCGCGATGAGATTGCCAGCTTCAAGTTCGACACGCTGTACGGCGCTATCGAAACCGAGGAGATCCAGTTCGGCTCTTACAAGGGCCGCCGGAAGTGGGAGAACCTGCGGCAAGTTCCGACGCAGCAGATGCGCGATGCCTTGTTGAACATGATCGTGTACCAGGGCGACACGGAATTTGCATCGGTCGAGCAGCAGCGCCACCTGTTCGAGACCGCTCCCACCGACTGGGATCGCCGCGCGCTGACTCGAGTGATGATCGAAGAAATGCGCCACGGGTGGCAAATGTGCGCACTCCTGCTCGATCACTTCGGCTACTCCGGCAAAGTGGAAGCGCAGAAGATGTTGGAGCGCCGCGCCTTTGAGAACGAGCGCCTGCTGGGCGCCTTCAACGTCGATGTCGACAACTGGATGGACTTCTTTACCTACACCGACTTCGTTGACCGCGACGGAAAGTTCCAGCTGCAGATGCTCAAGTACTCAGCCTTCGCGCCCCTAGGTCGGTCGATGTCGTACATGCTGCGCGAGGAAGCCTTCCACATGGGGACCGGCAACGACGGCCTTCGCCGCATCGTGCAAGCCGGCATTATTCCTGGCTGGTTAATCCAGAAATATCTCAACAAGTGGATCTCGTGCTCCTACGATCTCTTTGGCACGGACCACTCCTCCTCGGCGCACTGGGCCTATGTGTGGGGCATTAAGGGGCGTTATGACGAGCCCAAGAACGATACTCCAGCGAAGCTCGACGAGTTGAATGACTACAACCGGCATCTCTACCGCGACGAAGTGGCCGGGTTGGTCGATCGTTTGAATGGCTTCCGCAAGGCGGGCGATGCCGAGTTGTACGCGCCCGACATTCGCTTCAACCGCGCTATTGGCCAATTCGCGGGGCAGAGGTTCCATGCGAAGACCGGAGCCGTTCTGAGCGACAAGGAATACGAGCAGCACTTTGTCGAAGCCATGCCAACCGCGGAGGACAAGAAACTCCTGCTGGAAATCATCGCTAACGAGAAGAACTGGATTGCTGAGAAAGAAGGCGCTCGTGATCCCTTCGCGACGATCGGCGAGCCGAGGAAGTCGGCGATCAATCTTTAGCAAGGCTGTTATCAGCTTGTGGGCGCACAAAACTCTCTAGTATTGGGCACCCGGCGGCCGTACTTGCCGGGAGATTTGCGCCCTCGGTGGTCCAGAGCTGCTGTATCCTTCCTGCGTGTCCGTGAACGACTTGTCCCGCATCGTGTTTGACCCGCAACCGCCCGTTGCGCACATCACCCTACAGAATCCGCCTATCAATGTGATTGATATCGCGATGATGGAGGAACTCTCCCACACAATTTCGCTCGTCGAAGAGCAAAAGAGCATTTCTGTGTTAGTACTGCAGGGCTCGGAACGTGCTTTTTCTGCGGGCGTTGATGTGGCCGCGCACATCCCTGAACAAGTATCGGAGATGTTGACCAAGTTCCATGCGGTCTTTCGCGCGCTGGTCTCATCTAGGAAGGTGCTTGTGGCCGGTGTGCGCGGGCATTGCCTAGGCGGCGGGGCGGAGTTAGCGATGATCTGCGACGTCGTGATCACGTCGGAAACAGCCACGTGGGGCTTCCCGGAGATTTCGCTAGGGTGCTATCCACCCGTGGCGGCAACTGCGCTGGCCACAATTATTGGGCAGAAGCGTGCCGCCGAACTTATCCTCACGGGTCGCAAGTTCAGCGGGCACGAGGCCCAGTCGATGGGCTTGGCCAGTTCAATGGTTGCGAGCGCGGAAGTTCCGGACAAGGTCGGAGCTGTGGTTGCGCAGTTAGCGACTCTGAGCCCGGCGGCGCTGGCTGCGACCAAGAAAGCGATGTACGTGTGGGACGCGATGCACTTCGACAAAGGCCTTGCACGGGCAGAGAAGATTTATCTTGAGGAACTGATGCAGACGGAGGATGCCCGCGAAGGCGTCCAGGCCTTTTTGGAGAAGCGCGCGCCCAGATGGAGTGGGAAGTAACAGTCTTTGCTCCGCCCATGATTACCGACTGCCATATCCACATTTCTCCGATGGACATGTTCAAGCCGTCTGCGCTCGAGCTGATGCGCGCCAAGCGGCAGAATTTCGCGCAAATCGAAGAATATTGCCGCTCGCCCAAGGCATTCCTCAAGTTTCTCGACGCCGCGGGCGTCGATCGTGCGGTGCTCATCAACTACGTCGCTCCCGAAGTGATCGGTTTCACCGCCGCCGTAAATCAATTCGTCTCCGATTACGTGAAAGGAGATCCCAGGCGCCTGCTCTCCTGCGGCAGTCTGCACCCGCGACACTCGACCAACATCCTTTCCGATGTGGAGCAGTTAGTGCGGCTGGGCATTCGGATGATCAAGATTCATCCTCCGCATCAGCTGCTTTTCCCGAACGACTACCTGCGCGGCGTCACCGAGCTTGAGATCATCTATCGGGCTGCCGAAGCGAACGGCATTCCCGTGATGTTCCACACGGGCACTTCGGTTTTTCCAGGTGCGCGCAA
>Ga0210406_10000800_pt1 | contig 41056 bp, 41 predicted proteins | sample IncBWC30MmetaG_FD_155454 | JGI IMG/M metagenome (GOLD analysis project Ga0210406, IMG submission 155454) | Forest soil microbial communities from Barre Woods Harvard Forest LTER site, Petersham, Massachusetts, United States - Inc-BW-C-30-M | ecosystem: Environmental > Terrestrial > Soil >... | reverse complement strand
GTGGGAAGTGGGACGCCGCCGAATTGGATGAAGCTGGTGAGAAGCGGGAACGTGTTCAGCATGTACGGAAGTGCGGATGGAGTGAATTGGGTGGCGTTGGGGACGAGCCAGACGGTGAGCATGGGACAGAACGTGTACGTAGGATTGGCAGTGAGCAACCGGACGACAGCTTCTTTGGCCACCGCGACCTTCGACAATGTGTCAGTCACTACGCCGTAGTCGACAACCCGTCGGGATTACGAGTCACTTCACATCGAACGACTGCAGCTTCGCATTTACCAGGAACGGGTCGTCGAACTCCGTCATTTCGCCCCAGCCCTTGCCCAGAACCGGCAGCAGCCGCGCTGACAGCGGTTTGTGCCACTTGACCGCCAGGCTCGCCATGTCGCTAATAATCAGCGAAAGCTGCTCGGCGCTAATGTCACCAGGAAGCGGAACAGTGTCGAGCCCCGTGCCGCACACGGCCGAATAGCTCAGCAGCGCGTCGAGCGAGACGTGTCCTTCGCTCCACCGCTGCGCGAGCCGCGTATCTTCCAGGATGGGCAGCATCAAACCGGAATATCCGGTTTGTTTTACTTTGACGTCTTTCACGGCCGAGGTAATTGTCGCCGCCGCCGTCAGCGTTCCACTCATCCCGAAGGGCTGCGTCGTCAGATTTTCGATGGCCGCGCCAATGGAAACATCTCCGGCGGGCGCGGGCGAAAGATCGATTCCCATATACGCCCAGCCGGTTTCCTGATCGACCCGTCCCGCGTGGTGTTCGACGTCAAACGCAGTGGCCGCGAGCGAATCGATCAGGCGCTGCCTGGCCATCCCGAGATCCCGCGCATCCTTGAACGCTGCGGCTACAACATTCGCCGATTCCAGCGCAATCGCGAATTGGTGTCCGAAGCCGGTGTGATATGCGGCTGGAAAAAACGGCGTCAGCGGCGGCACCATCGCAATCGCCGCAAAACGAAAATTACCCTGGCTGTGCTCCGTCTCTTCAAGTTTCTTCATCACGCGGGCCGCCGCGCCAACTGCATTCCATCGCACCCCATCCTCGCCGGCCACCACGACGGTCCCATTCAGTTTTCGTGTGTTGCTCAGAATTTCCCCGAGCAACTCGGCTTGCGAATCGCTGTCCTCGGCGTTCAGCATCGCCGGGCCGATCGATGCCGCAAACTTTTCCTTTTCGGCCAGAGCGTCGTATTGCTTGAAAAACGCAAGGGTCTGTTCCTTCGTGAGGCCCTTGGTGTATTCCGGAAACGGCTGCGTCGCAATGCGAATTGTTTGCACCTGGTATCCGCGCGATTCAAAAGTTGTCTGCGCGCGCCGCAGCATTTTCAGCGCGTCCGCCACCTGGAGTTGGTATTGCGCGCGATCCAGGTTGATGAATGCGGTGATCGCCCGGATCTTCGGCTTGTCAGCCGGCGCCGCCGCTTGCTTTTGTGCCTGCGCGATATCCGACAGGAACAGAAGCGTCAGAACCGAAATCAGCATTCTCAAAATTGTGAACTTGGAATTCTTCCATGTGGAACGACGCATGGGACGATGCTCCTGTAAGGACGCCGGCCGCGGCAGGCGTCCCATTAGCATACAAGATTCAGCACGTCCGAAGATGGTTGGATGGAAAATGAGGGGCTCAGTCCGCCCACTCGGCCTCTACACGAACGCTGAAATGCCGGTGATGCGCTCGCCGATCACCAGCTTGTGAATGTCGTTCGTTCCTTCGTAGGTGGACACGCTTTCGAGATTGTTCATGTGCCGCATGATGCAGTAATCGTCCACGATGCCGTTGGCGCCGAGAATATCGCGGGCCTTCCGCGCCGCTTCCAGCGCGATTGCCACGTTGTTCATTTTCAGCATAGAAATATGCGAAGGATCGACTTTACCTTTGTCCTTCAAGCGGCCGACGTGCAATGCTAGCAATTGTCCCTTCACAATCTCCGTGATCATCCACGCCAGCTTTTCCTGCACCAATTGGTGTGAGGCAATGGGTTTGTTTGCGAATTGCTTGCGCGTCTTCGCGTATTGCAGCGCCGTGTCATAACACGCCATCGCCGCTCCCAGCGCGCCCCACCCGATTCCGTAGCGCGCCTGGTTCAGGCAACTGAGCGGGCCCTTGAGGCCGACGACGCCGGGCAAAAGATTTTCTTCGGGAATTTCGCAATCGGTAAAGGCCAGTCCGGAAGTGACCGAAGCGCGCAGCGACCATTTTCCGTGCACGTCCCAGGTCTTGAATCCCGGCGTGCCTTTTTCGACAAGAAAGCCGCGGACTTTGCCGTCTTCCGCTTTGGCCCATACCACCGCGACGTCCGCGATCGATCCACTGGTGATCCACATCTTTTCGCCATTCAAAATGTATTTGTCGCCCTTCTTCACCGCGCGCGTCAGCATTCCACCGGGATTCGAACCGAACTGCGGCTCCGTCAAACCAAAGCAGCCAATCGCTTTGCCCTGTTGCAACAGCGGCAGCCACTTGTTCTTCTGCGCGTCGCTGCCGTACGAATAAATCGGATACATCACCAGCGCGCCCTGCACGGAAACAAAACTGCGTAAGCCGGAATCCCCGCGCTCCAATTCCTGGGTCATCAATCCATACGCTACGTTGGACATTCCGGCGCAACCGTAGCCATGCAGGTTCGCACCAAAAAATCCCAGGTCGCCGAGCTGGGGAATCAAATGTTTCGGGAATATCGCTTCACGGCTGTGTTTTTCGATGATGGGAACAATCTCATTTTCGACGAATTGCCGCGCCGTCTGCCGGACGAGTTTTTCTTCATCGTTCAGTTGCGAATCAAAATCGATGTAATCCACGCCGCCGTAACCAGCCATAATTCTCTCCTTGTTACCTGCAGCTCTGACGCCGTCGAGGCCGACACGCAGAGACGGAGAGCGCGTTTTGTCTCCGGGCACTCTTGAAAAGTTCCTCGGAAAATGATGTGTTGCGGGCGCCGTTCCCAGGATGCGTTCCGCTCGGCCACGGCTCTTGCTCCCCGAGTATAACAAGTCCCCGAAAGTGGCGGCAACAGACTGCGCTGACAGCTGGAAGGTCAGTTTGGAGCGAACCGGCCTTCTAGCAAGGAGCAGAGATTCAGGGATGCCAGTCATCCCAAGCGCAGGGAACCTCCTTGAAAAAGCAGCGGCTATTGCTAGCTGAGAATTCAGCCCCGCCCACCCAACATGTTACGTTTCTACCCATGCCAGTTAGCCATGGCGGAGAATTCGGACGTTGGATTCATCTAAAGCTATACAAACAAAAGGGTTAGTTCGACATCGACGGTGGCAGCGAAAGTGCCTTTCTCTATGGTCGAAGCTGCTGGCTTGCCCTTGAGGAGAATCCGACGCACAAAGGGGCGAGCATGAGGCCATGAGAAGAAAATGAAAAACTTTGGCAAACAGTACCGGGGGAAGCACCGCCGAAGCCGCGGCTTAACCCTGATCGAGCTCATCATGGTCCTGGCCGTGATTCTGATCACCAGCGCCATAAGTATGCCCTCCTTCATTCGAGCGTACCAACGTTATCAGGTCAATGACGCTGCGACACGAATGGCGAACGTCATCAAGTTCACGCGATACGAGGCCATTCGCCGCAACGCTCCCGTAAGTTATGTGATCGGGGTGACGCCGGCAGGAACAGCCATTGCCTGGACGGATTCCAACGGAAACGGGGCTCCAGACGCCGTGGAGCGGCAGCTGATCTTCAGTCCGAACGTCACGCTGTTTGCTGCCGGCGCCGGCGGCAACGCTCCCAACCATGCGAACCTAATCTTGGCTGCAGGTTTGGGCCCTCTTATTCCTCTTAGCAACACCAATGCCGTGGTCCAGTTTGACCAGCGCGGCGCCGTGAATCCGCCGCCAGCGGGCGCTCTGGTCTCTTATGTGGGCAGCATTGGTCTGCCCGATGCGGGCTACCGGGCCATTATTCTTCTGCCTTCAGGGTCCATGCAGGTATGGCAGGCGGACGGGACCAACAATGGTAACTGGAACTACCTTCACTAAGGGGAAGCGAGAGAAACCTATGCAAGCAATCAGTGGAAGTGCCGGGGGCAAACAACGCGGCTTTACTCTCGTCGAGATAATGATCGCGATGTTGATGATGACGGTGGGATTGCTGGCGGTGGCACAGCTCGTGCCGTTCTCCATTCGCTTGAACACCGCCAATCGAGACGATTCGACGGCCTTGGTGCTGGCGCAAAACGAAATGAACCAATTCATCGACGTGCCGCTGGCTAACACAACGTTGGTTGACGCGGCGGGAAACAACTGTACCCTCGGCAACCCAGCAACGCCAAACGTGTTTGTAGGCAATCCTGTCGTCACTTTCAATGGCGCACAGGTGATCAACTTCGCTGGGGCGCAAGTACCAGGCTACAGTTTTGCGTGGTTCGACCCTAACGATCCGGCCCAGGTGAGCTATGACGTGCGATGGGCGTCCTACACGCGCGCAAACGGAGCCAGGCGTTTCATTCTCGGCGTACGCAGGCTGGGCGGCAATGCGCCCCTTTTGCCAGTAAATCTTGACAGCATGGTGGAAAAATGAAGTCCAAGTCGGCGCAGACGAACCAAATAGGATTCACGCTTATCGAGCTGATGGTTTCGGTGACGATTTTCACCATCCTCTCCGCAGCCATGTTCGGTCTCCTTCACCTTTCCCAGGAGCGCAACCGGGTTGAGTCGCAGTTTCTTGATACGTTCCAAGAAGCGCGCCTTGGTCTGGATCAGATCGTGCGTGAGGCTGGCGACTCTGGTTTTCCACCGGCGAACCACTTCTCCGTGTTGCCGGCCGTGGGTAATTATGCGCAGAGCCCTGTCGCCTGGAGTCCCAACTATCCTCTAGTTGCATGTACAGTCAGCGTCACCTGTACCACTCCCGGTCCGTTCGATGTGATCTTCGAAGAGGACTACGACGGCACGGGCGTGGTCCGCTGGGTGCGCTACCAATTGCAGGGAACAACGCTGATGCGCGGGGTCACGCCCAAAGTGGCCGGGGATCCCAATGCTCCCACGCTGGCGGTGATGGCTCCTTATATTCTGAACGTGATGAACAACGCCACGCCCGCCCAGATCGCTGCCATCCGGGTCAATTACCCGGCTATGTTTCCCGGTGGCGCTGCCGTTCCCATCTTCACTTACATAACTGATGCTCCGCTGGGCGCAGCAGGCTGCATAGCTGCGCTTAACTCGCCCTGCAACATCCGCGACGTTGGAGTCACGCTTATCGTGCAGTCGCCTCAACGGGATACTACCAACCAGCAACTGCGCCTGGTCGAGCTAAACGGCCGTGGTCGGCGCAGCAATCCAAACAAGTAAGAGGACGAGGAACCCCATGAAAACTTCTCACAGAATTCACAGAACACACTCCGAATCTGGAATCGCTTTGCTCATCGCCATCTTTGTTCTGATGCTGATCAGCGCGGTGGCGATCTCTCTGGTCGTTTCTTCGGGAACGGAGAGTTCGTTGGCCGGCAACTACCGGACAACCTTGAGCGCCAAATTCGCCGCCACGGCAGGCATCGAGGAGGCAAGAGGGCGGCTTGTGCCGAGCAACCCCAACCCCATCGCTCTTCCTTTGGTAGGAGCACCAGCCTACCTACCTGCAAACCAGGTGGTCTACATCACGAATCCGGCGGTTGGAGAACCTGGTGGGGCCGGCCTTTTGGGGCTTTACCCAGACACAGAGTTCGACCGGGAGTTTACCGGGGCGCCCACTCTTGCTGCCGCCACAAAGACGTATGTCAACTCCATTTGGACGGGAGCGCTAAACAACGGTCCACTTTATAAATGGGTCCGCATCAACGCGGCCACGAAGAAATCCCTTGGGGTCAACGTCGACAATACCGGTCTGGCGGCGGTCAATGCTGCGACTCCTTTGTACTACGATACCGGGGTCATTCCGGCGAGCATCGTCGTGCCGCCAGCGGTCGGGAACGTCCCTGGTCCGGTCCTTCCACCGACACAGAAGCAAATATACGAAATCACCGCGCTTGCTGTACTGCCCAACGGCAGTCAAAAGCTCCTGCAGTATGTAGTCACGCCGGTCAACTTTGGCCTCAATTTTCAAGGGGCCCTGACTTTGGGAGGGCAAGTCGGCAATTTCCAGGGTGCCAATTCGAATCAGTACCGCATGAACGGAACGGACGGCAGCGGCAGTGCCCCCTTGCCTGCGGGGTGCGCCATTCCGAACCCTCCTGCCGTAAATGCGGGCATCGCCGTTACACCGGGATTGGATACCGGAAACGTCTCGGGTCTTACCAACCAGGCTTATGTCACGAACAGCCTGCCGCGGCCAGACCATTATCTGGGTTCTGGCGGAACTCCCAGCGTTCAGTCTGTTGTCCAAACAGGGAGCCTGAGTACACCGGACAGCTTGGATCAACTCGTCCAGACGCTCAAGGCAAGCGCCGACGTAGTCATGGGCCCCAATCCGCCCGTCGGTCCAACCTACAACAACAGCGGCACGGTTTATAACTTTGGCCAGTCTGGACCCGGGTACACTTGGCCGTCAGACATGTCCGCTTCCAATCCCAAGGTAATCTTCGCTGATGGCAGCTTCGACTTGGGTCCCAACACCGGGTATGGCTTGCTAGTGGTTACGGGGAATTTCCAGTACCACGGAAACTCCGGCTGGAACGGAATCATCTTGGTCATTGGAGATGGCACCACGACGTTTCTAGGCAACGGTGGCGGCAACGGTGAATTCGACGGCGCCATTTTCGCTGCCACGACGAGGGACGCCAGCGGCAAGCAATTGCCCAATTACGGAAACGTGAATTTTGACATCACGGGAGGCGGCGGAAACGGCATTTACTACAACAGCTGCTGGATCAACAGAGTGCAGCAGCCGCCCTCATACCAAATCCTTTCGTTCCAGGAACGCTAACAAGACTCAGGATGAAAAATGAAAACGAAAAACGATTTTCTCTTTAGCGTAATTCTTGCATGCGGCGCAGCCGTTGGGCTTGCAGCCCCGGCATGCGCGCAGAGCGACTCACAGAAGAGTGCGACGCCGGCTAAATATCGGGAACCAACCAAGAAGCAGGCGCCCGCTTCGAAGACGCACAAGGTGTGGACCGAAGATGATCTGGCCACGGTGCGCACACCGGCGGACAGCTATGCCGAAAAGGTAACGGCGCAAGCCCAAGCCGCCACGGCCGCGACACAGCAACAGCAGACAGACGCGGCCACGCAAACCTCCGCCACGCCAGCAAAGCCATCCAAGACGCCCCCCCTAGCGCATGCCAACTCAGTGGACGATGCCGATAAGAAAATCGCATGGGAGGAGCGGGATGTCCAAGCGCAGGAAGAATTCATTGACCGCATCCAGCAAGAGCTAGGTCAGGCGCCCCCCGATCAGAGAGAACATCTGCAAAAAGTGATTGAGGAAAACAAACAGATCCTTGCGGATACGCGCAAGGAATTGGCGGGGCTGCGAGAGCAGAGAAAGCAACTCCAGAAGCCGTAGGAGGTTGTCTTTCCGCTCCTGAGAACGCCCGCGATAGCAGCGGGCGGGACAGGCCCTAACCGCCTTCTTCGATATTCGAACCCTTAGCCTGCGAATGCCTGCGTTTTCCGCCGGGTTGCGACGCTGCATTGTTTCTGCTCCAATAATTGTGTGACCGGACCAAAGAAGCGCCCCCCCACTGAAATCTTAATCTTTGATGTGGATGGCGTACTGGTGGACGTGCGGGGGACGTATTGGCGCTCGGCGCTGGAGACAGTGCGCCATATTACCGGTAAACGCGTGACTTATGCCCAACTGCATCGCTGGAAAAGTAAGCCGGGTTTCAACGACGACTGGAGCATGGTGTCGGCGTGGGTGAGTTCAATGGGGCATCCCACTTCGTACGAAGAGGCGCGCGCGGCGTTCGAAAAATTCTATTGGGGCAGCGACGGGAAGCCTGGGAATGTTCGAAACGAAAAGCTGATGGTGACGCCGCGGCAGATTGAAAAGTGGGCTCGGAGATACGAGCTGAACCTCTTCACAGGGCGGACGCGGCAGGAATTCTCGTTCACGTTCAAGAATTGGCCAGCCATAAGGCACTTTCGCACGATCATCACGATGGACGACGCGAAGAGGAAGCCGCATCCGGAAGGATTGCAGAAAATTCTCGGGGAGCGCGATCCCGCGACGGCGCTTTATCTTGGGGACAACATTGACGACGCGCTGGCGGCGCGCGACGCGAACGTCCCGTTTATGGCCATCATCGCTTCAGGGGAACACGGTTATCGGCAGCGTGCCGCGAAGTTCCGAGAACTCGGAGCCGTTGCGCTTCTTCCGCGAGTGACGAAGTTATTCCGGAAGCTGAAATAGATGATCAGAGCGTGCTGGGCAAGCCCCGCCCTTACAAGGCCGAGCCGCATTAGCCGACAGGATAGCGGGTTGTGTAGAAGGCGCGTTCTTCGGCATCGCCGTGGCTGCGGAGCCGCCAATCGGGAAACGCGGCAAGATCGTCAGCGATAGCTTCGATGGTCGAGCGCAATTCGAGATGGGCGAGCCAGCGTTCGGGAATGGCTTCGACTCCGGCAGCGGCGCCAAGAAGGTTGCCGGTAATTGAGCCCGTCGAATCACTGTCCCCACTGTGATTTACCGCAAGAATGATTCCGTCTTCAAAGTTTTTGGCGCCCAGTGCGGAATAGATTCCCATTGCCAGAGCTTCTTCGGCGACGAAGCCTTTTCCGAGCTCACGCAAAGCGCTGCGCTCGCGAGGGCGAGACTTTGCCATGCCTTCGGCTTTCTCGATGGCAGCCAGAGTTTCCTTATGCGACGGATGCTTGCGGAGCTCTTCCTTCGCCACATGAAGGGCATCCGGAAGTGTGGCGCCCACAAGCATGAGGCTGATTACGACGGCAAGGGCGCCCGCGCTGAGAAAGCCGCTCGGATGTCCATGGGTGATTGCGGCGAGGTCCCTGCCGGTTGCAAAGATATTCGAGACCAGACGGTCTCGATTGCGCTCGTGGCGCTGGGAATGCCCGAAGTACATGCCGAGGGGAGCGATGCGCATCACTCCGCCACAACCTTTGCTATCGTTGGTGGCCCGTGTCACGCTGCCGCGGCTGGCCTGCAGCGCCGAGAGGCAGGTAGTTCCCGGTGCGCGGCGGCTGAAGAGTTTTTTCTGTTGGAGCAGCCAGCTTGCTTTTTGAGTTCCAGAAGAAATCAACCGTGAATTCTCCTGGGTCATCAGCCAGCGGGAATAAGAAACGGCCGCGGCGCGAAAGAAGTCCGGCTCCTGGCTTTGCAGAGCGGCCGCGAGATGGGCGGACAGCACCGCCTCGGCGGTAAAGAGCGTCATCTGGGTGTCATCCGTTATGGCGCCCAACTTTCCATACGCAGGGGCGTAATCGCAGATTCCTTGTTCGCCATAGGCGCGGACAATTTCTTCCAAGTCCAGGAATTCAACGGGAGCGCCAAGGGCGTCGCCGACGGCTCCGCCGAGCAGGCATCCTCGAAAGTGGCTGCGCAAGTGCAGGTCGGATGGGATCCGGGGAAGGGACATTATTTTTTTGGGGCCGTGGGAGCGGCTGTCTCTTTCGCGGAACAGGATACTGCGAATTGGGCGAAATTCAGCAAGCCTTAACGAGAATCCCCGGCATCCTACATAGGGAACTGTTTCTTTTGTTGGAGGGAATCAAAGAAGGGGCGATTTTACCTATTAGAGATCGAACATGAAAGCTATGCATTTGCTGAGAGAAATAACGGGGATTGTGGCGCTTGGCCTGCTCGTCGCTGAGGTGGCGCATCCGCAAGCCCCGTCGGGACCGATAACGGCAGCGCCATCGCAAACTGCTCCCGCAACAGCGGCGAAAGGATCGAATCCAGCCCCGCTGCCGGCGCCACGCACAACCATTCTTGGCGCGTGGAAGTTTGATCCGGACGAGAGCGACGATCCGCGCAAGAGGCGAGAAGATTCCAGAGGGTCAAATGGCGGCTATGGTGGCGGCCGCGGCCGGATGGGTGGGGGTGGCGGAGGCTATGGCGGGCGCCGCGGCGGTGGAGAGAGTGATGAACAGCGGGAGAAAATGCGCGAGCTATTTATGCCAGCGAAAACGATTAGGCTCTCGATGACGGGCGCGGAAGTGGATCTGGTGGACGACCGGGACCGCAAACGCGCGTTCATGACCGATGGGCGGAAATTACAGAAATCCAAGGATGAGAGTTATCAGGAAATCGCCGCGAAGTTTGACGGAACGCGGCTGGTCAGCGATGAAAAAGATCCTCGTGGAAACAAAATGAGCCGGACGTATGAGCTGTCCTCGGATGGCCGGCAACTCTATGAAACGCTGCACATGACCACCGGGCGGGGCAACACATCCCTCGTGATTCGCTACGTGTACGACATTCCCACGCAAACTCGGCAGTAAAACTTGCCCTCCAACCGTTGATCAGCCCCTGAAGGGCTACCCTAGTGAGTGGTCCCGTTGACGGAATGCCGCGACGGATGCTATAAAATACTGTTTCGAGACGGCAGCGATAAGCCCACCGTGCGCTCCTACGGGGTTGGAGCGCGGCTGCCAGCCTGGTGGTCGGTTGGCGGCCACACTTGACGGAATTTAGGCGACAAAATTTCGATGCAAGCGATTGTTCACCAACTAGGCGAACTCTTCCTTCAGGCTGTGCCCACAGCCCTGATTATCCTCCTTTTTTACATCATCTTACGGGCGGTCTTCTTTAAGCCGCTTCTGGCTGTGATGGCCGAACGCGATGCGCGGACGGTAGGAGCCCAGAAGGCTGCCGAAGAGGCACAGGCCGCAGCTGCGGAGAAGATTAAGCAGTACCAGAGTGCGCTACGGCAGGCGCGCGGGCAGGTTTACGCGGAGCAGGAGGCTGCGCGGAAGAAGTTGCTCGACGAGCGCGCTTTGCAGATTAAGAACGCGCGCCTGGAAGCCGCGGCCGAAGTGAGTGCCGCGAAAGGGCGTGTTGTCGCGGAGCTTGCGGCGGCTCGGCGCGAGCTTGAAGCCAGCGTTGCACAACTCTCCGCCGAAATTGCTCGCCGCATTTTGCAAGCTGCCCCGCGTCCGGGCGCCCCTGCGAGAGAGGCTCGATGACGCGAAATCGTTCCTTTTTCTTTGGTGTGACTGCTCTATTTGTGTTGTTTTTTGCCGTTGTTGGTGCACAGGCCGCGGAAGAAGTCAGGAATGCGGCTACCGAGCGCGCTGCGGAAATCTTCAAATGGATTAACTTTGCCATCGTTGCCGGCGTGATCGTTTGGGTCTTCGGCAAATTGCTTCCTCCGATGTTCCGGAAGAGAGCGGAGGCCGTTAGCTCGGCGATCACAAATGCGACGGGCGCCAAAGCTGCAGCCGATACGCAGCTTCGCGAAGCGGAAACCAGGCTCGCGAATCTGCAAAAGGAAGTCGCGGAACTCCGTGCGTTTGCTGAACGTGAATCTGCCGCGGAAGTGGAGCGCCTCAGGGCAGCGACGCAGAGCGATACACAGAAAATCGCGGCTGCTGCAAAGGCGGAAATCGAAGCGGCGGAACGGGCGGCGCGCCTCGAGCTGAAAGCGCTAGCCGCAAATCTTGCCGTGGATGGCGCGGAGTCACTGCTCGCCAAACAACTCACTCCAAAGGCACAGGAATCACTCATCAGCAACTTCGTGAAGAGCCTCGAAGGGAGGCCGAATTGAAGTCCGCAAGCCTCCAGTACGCGAACGCGATGGCAGATGTCGCGCTAGTGCAGGGCGTGGCCGCGCCGGCTTCCAAGCAGCTTCATGATTTTGGTGCGGCGTACGCGGAATCCGCCGAATTGCGCACGTTTCTGGCAAGCCCGGCCGTGAGTCTTGAGGCGAAGCACGCCGTCCTCGAGACAATCGTGGCGCGGCTAGGCGCGAGCAAAATCATTCGCAATTTTCTCTTTGTTCTCACGGACCACCGGCGCACACAGCTGATTCCTGAAGTCGTCACCGCGTTTCATCAAGTTATTCGGCATCGGCAAGGAATTGCCGAAGCGGAAATTTCATCTGCGATCGAATTTACCGGGGCACAAAAGAAAGAAATGGCAGCGACGCTGGCGCAACTGACGGGCAAGAAGATTGAAGCAAAGTACGCGCTGGACCCAGCCCTGTTGGGCGGCGTGGTCGTGCGGATCGGTGACACGATTTACGATGGCTCGTTGCGCAGCCGGTTGAATGAGATGCGCGCGCGCCTGGCGGCTGAATAGCGCTAGACATTCCCGCCCTCCAGGGGGCGGCTACAAGAGGCTTTTGACGGAAGCGACGGAGCAGGCATGGCGAACATTAAGGCGGACGAAATCAGCAAGATTCTGCGAGAGCAGATTGAGAATTACGAGCAGACCGTATCCGTCGATGAAGTCGGCGCGATCATCAGCGTGGGCGACGGTATTGCGCGCGTTCACGGCCTCGAGAAGGTCATGGCCGGCGAAATGGTCGCGTTCCCGCACGATATTTTCGGCATTGCGCTGAACCTGGAAGAAGAAGAGGTCGGCGTTGTCTTGCTCGGCGAATCCCAGGAGCTGAAAGAGGGCGACGTCGTCAAGCGCACGAACACGATCATGTCCGTGCCCGTAGGTGAAGCGCTGGTGGGCCGCGTAGTCAATCCGCTCGGGCAGCCGGTTGACGACAAGGGCCCCATCGCGTCGAAGCAGCGCAATCCGCTGGAACGTCTTGCGCCCGGGGTGCTCGACCGCCAGCCGGTGCGCGAGCCGCTGCAAACGGGCATCAAGGCCATTGACAGCATGATTCCCATCGGGCGCGGCCAGCGCGAACTGATCATCGGCGACCGGCAGACTGGCAAGACCGCCGTCATCCTAGACACCATCATCAATCAAAAGGGCGGCGACCTGGTTTGCATTTACTGCGGCATTGGGCAGAAGCGATCGACGATTGCGCAAGTGGTGAAAACACTGACCGACGCGGGAGCGATGGACTACACCATCGTGGTGGCGTCTTCGGCGGCGGAGCCTGCTTCTCTGCAATACATCGCACCGTACGCGGCTTGTGCGATGGGCGAGTACTTCCGTGATACGAAACGTCATGCGGTGGCCTTTTACGATGACCTGTCGAAACACGCCCAAGCCTACCGCGAAATCTCGCTGCTGCTGCGCCGTCCTCCCGGGCGCGAAGCATTTCCCGGTGATGTGTTTTATCTGCACTCCCGGCTGCTGGAGCGGGCCGCGAAGCTGAACGATAAACTTGGTGCAGGCTCGCTCACGGCGCTGCCGGTGATCGAAACGCAGGCTGGAGACGTTTCGGCGTACATTCCGACAAACGTAATTTCGATTACCGACGGACAGATTTACCTGGAAGCTGATCTTTTCAACGCGGGCATCCGTCCGGCGATTAACGTGGGCATTAGCGTGAGCCGCGTGGGTGGCAACGCACAGATTAAGGCGATGCGGCAGGTGGCTGGTTCGCTGCGTTTGGATATGGCGCAGTACCGCGAGCTTGCGGCCTTTGCGCAGTTCGGCTCCGATCAGCTGGATAAGGTTACCCAGGGGCAGCTTGCGCGCGGGCAGCGGCTGACGGAAATTCTGAAGCAGGATCAATACGCGCCACTGTCTGCGGAGAAGCAAGTGCTGATCATTTATGTGGCCACCAGCGGCGGCGCTGACAGTATTCCGGTCGCGGAGGTGCGCCGGTTTGAACGCGAGTTCCTGCAATTCGTCGAAACGAATTATCCGTCTGTGTTGAAAAACATCGCCGCAAAAAAAGCGCTGGACGACGGCATCAAGGCCGAAATCAAGACCGCCTTGGATGCGTTCAAGGAGCGCTTTACAGCTGCCGTGGCCTCGGCAAAGAATTAGAAGCGCAGCCTGACGAAGAACGATGCCCACACTTCTCGATTTCCGGCGCCGCATCCGCTCGGTGAAGAACACCCAGCAAATTACGCGCGCGATGAAGTTTGTCTCCGCAGCCATGCTGCGCCGTGCCCAGGAAGCCGCGCTGGCCGCGCGCCCCTATGCCAGGGAGCTCGCTCGGATGCTGCGTTCGATCATGTCGCGGATCGCCGAGCCACAGCACCCGCTGCTGGCCAGGCGCCCCGAAGAGCGGATTCTCGCGCTCGTGCTGACGGGAGAGCGCGGACTGGCGGGCGCGTTCAACGCGAATATTCTGCGCAAAGCCCAGGACTTTTTCCGCGCCAACAAAGGCAAGAAAATTTCGACGATTCCCATCGGCAGGAAGGGCCGCGACGCGCTGAAAAAGGCGGGCTTCAATATCATCGCGGAATATGTGAACGTCCTCGCGCGCGTGGACTTTGGGACCGCGCGGGAAATCGCAACCTTGGTCAGGGAACTGTACGCAAAGGAAGAGATTGACTCGGTGTACATCGTGTTCAACGAATTTAAGACGGTAATGACCTCGAACCTGGTCGTCGAGAAACTTCTGCCGGTCGAAGCATTTCGCACCGAGGAGGAGCCGGCTGCGGAACGTGCCAACTCGCAGGTCGACTACATCTACGAGCAGCCTGCCGAACAACTTCTCGACAAACTATTGCCGCGCTACGTCGAAACACAGTTGCTTCGCGCGATGCTGGAATCTTCTGCGGCGGAGCATGCAGCGCGCATGACCGCCATGGAATCCGCCACGAAAAATGCCGGCGACGTGATTGAAGCTCTGACGTTGCACATGAACAAAGTTCGTCAAGCCGCCATCACCAAAGAAATTATTGAGATTGTTAGCGGCGCCTCATACGGCGCTTAGGAGAAAGCAGCATGGCAGAGAAGCACGGAGCCGTAGGACATGTCGTGCAGGTCATCGGGCCGGTACTTGACGTGCAATTTGAAGCAGGCCATTTGCCCGCCATTTACAACGCCGTTCGCATCACCAGCGATGGTTACGACGTTCCTGAGCCCATCGACGTGACTGCGGAAGTGCAGCAACACCTCGGCGAAGGCCGAGTGCGCGCCGTCGCCATGGAGCCCACGGAGGGACTGGTGCGCGGCATGAAGGCGCTTGATCTTGGCGAGGGCATCAGTGTTCCCGTGGGACGCTCGACGCTCGGCCGCGTGATGAATGTTCTTGGCAAACCCGTGGACCAACTGGGGCCGCTCACTAGCCCCACCATGTACCAGATTCACCGCCCGGCTCCCCTGCTGGACCAGCAATCCACAACGTTGGAGATGTTCGAGACGGGCATCAAGGTTGTCGATCTAATCCAGCCCTTTTTGAAGGGCGGAAAGATTGGGCTGTTCGGCGGCGCGGGCGTCGGAAAAACGGTACTTATTCAAGAACTCATTCACAACGTGGCGATGCAGCACGGCGGGGTATCTGTGTTCGCTGGCGTGGGTGAACGCACGCGCGAGGGCAACGACCTCTGGCTCGAATTCCAGGAATCGGGCGTGGTTGTTCCCGGCAATTCAGAAAAATCACGTGCGGCTCTGATTTACGGCCAGATGACGGAACCGCCCGGAGCGCGGTTGCGTGTTGGTCTTACTGGACTGACAGTCGCCGAATATTTCCGCGATCAGGAGCATCTTGATGTGCTCCTCTTCATCGACAACATTTTCCGGTTTGTGCAAGCGGGCTCGGAAGTTTCCGCGCTGCTCGGCCGCATGCCCTCCGCCGTCGGATATCAGCCGAACCTCAATACGGAAATCGGAGAGCTTCAGGAGCGCATCACCTCGACGAAGAGCGGTTCGATTACTTCGGTGCAGGCGATTTACGTGCCCGCCGATGACTACACGGATCCCGCGCCTGCCGCGACATTCACGCACCTGGACGCCTCCACGAACCTCAGCCGCCAGATCGTTGAGCGCGGCATTTATCCGGCCGTTGATCCGCTCGCCAGTTATTCCCGCATCCTCGATCCGCGCATCGTCGGCGCGGAACATTATGCCGTGGCGCGGGGCGTGAAATCGATTTTGCAGCGCTACAAGGACCTGCAGGACATTATCGCTATTCTCGGAATCGAAGAGCTTTCGGACGAAGACAAGCGCACCGTGGTACGCGCGCGCAAGATCGAGAAGTTCCTTTCGCAACCCATGTTCGTTGCAGCGCAGTTCACCGGCCTTGAAGGTAAGTACGTGAAGATCGAGGATACGGTGCGGAGCTTCAAGGAAATCGTGGAAGGCAAGTACGACGACGTTCCGGAACAGGCGTTTTACATGGTCGGCACGATCGACGAAGCTCTTGCGAAAGCCGAAAAAATGAAGGCCAGCGCGTAAGGAAATAATGCTGCCCGATGCCATCGAACTTGTGATCGTCACGCCGGAGAGGCAACTGCTCCGCGAGAAAACCGTGGAGGTGCAGATGCCTGGAGAGAATGGCTATTTGGGCATTTTGCCCGGACACGCGCCGCTCATGACCGAATTGGGAATCGGTGAACTCAGCTACCACGATACGACTGGCAAGGAATCCGCCCATGTCGCCATCATTCGCGGATTTGCCGAGGTTCTTCCGGACCGTGCCACCATTCTTGCGGAAACCGCCGAGCGTGCGGAAGAGATCGACTTGCAACGCGCCAAAGAGGCGCTGGCCCGCGCGGAAAAACGCTTGGCATCCAATGACCCAAATATCGATTGGGACCGCGCCAGCATTGCGCTGCAGCGTGCGCTGATACGCATCCAGGTGGCCACCAAGAGGCGCAGTGCACTAGTTTCAGGATCGTGAAGCATCCTCTTGTCTCTTACGAGACACTGCCTGCGACCTCCTTCTGCCGCCCGCATCCAATCATTAGGATCATTAGGAAACCCAGAAGAGATGGAACCCATAACCATATACAGCACCAACTGGTGTCCTGATTGCTGGCGCACAAAATCATTCCTGAAACAACGGGGGGTGACTTTTCGCGAAGTGAATATCGAAGAAGATCCTTCCGGGGAAGAAATCGTCATCAGGGCCAACAACGGCAAGCGCACGGTGCCGACGCTCGAAGTCGGCGGCCGCTATTTTTCCTGCAGCCCGTTTGATGCGGAGCAGCTTGCCGAGGAACTTAACATTCCGCTGAACCCCTAATTGAGCGCGACGCCTCGAGCCCAGACTCCCGCCAAATGCAATCCTTCATCAAGCAGCAAAATGTCAGCATCCGCTCCCGCGCGCAGTGAACCTTTTTTGAATTCGATGCCGAGCAGCAACGCGGGATTGAGCGTGAGCATTCGCACCGCATCCGCCAAAGGTATGCCCAGGGCTACGATATTTCGCAGCGCGCGGTCGAGCGTCAGCGTGCTGCCCGCCAACACACCCTGGGCGTTCCGGCAGACGCCTCCGCTCACAATCACTTCCATTCCGCCAAGCATGTACTTTCCATCCGGCATGCCCGTTGCCGAAAGACCATCGCTCACCAAGGTGATGTGCGCGGCTCCTTTGGCGAGAAGCAGCAGTTTCATGGCGGCTTCTTCAACGTGCACGCCGTCCGCAATCAACTCGGCATTGACCTCCGGCGTTGTGAGCACGGCGCCGATAACGCCGGGGTCGCGATGCGAAAACGGGCGCATGGCATTGTAGACGTGAGTGGCGCTGCGCACTCCCCGGGCCATCGCCGCGCGAGCTTGCTCGTAGGTTGCGTCCGTGTGCCCCATCGAAACGACCAGACCGGCTTCTCGTGCGGCATCGATGCATGGAGCTGCCCCGAGCACTTCTGGTGCAATCGTCAGGATTCTGGCATTCCCCGCCGCGGCCTTAAGGAAGCGATTGAGGGTCTCCGCTGACGGTAGCTGAATCCATTCGGTAGGATGAACTCCGCGGCGCTCCCTACTGATAAAAGGTCCCTCAAGATGGATTCCCAGAATCTCGGCGCGCGGCTCATCCGTTTCGTGCTGTTGGGCGATGTAGGCCGCGATTCCTTCGACCGCACGGAGAGTTTGATCGGTGCTGGCTGTGACAGTGGTGGCAACGAGAGACGTGGTGCCATGTTCAGAAACCTTGCGGGTGATAGAGCGAAACGCGGCGCCAGTTCCTTCCATGACGTCGTGGCCGCCAGCGCCATGAATGTGCACATCAATGAATCCAGGAACGGCCATCTTGTCCGTAGCGCGAATTTCCTGCGCTCCCGCGGGTAGCGCCATTCCAGAGCGTGGTCCGATGGCCTCAATGATGTCATCGCGAATCAGGATCCCCGCATCATGTATCTCTATTGTCGGGGTAAGCGCACTGCCGGTGTGAATGAGAAGGGTCGACATGGGAGCAACAACATCGTAACGGAAACGCTTCGTAGCGCAAAAACAAAACGGGCGCCCTATCGGGACGCCCGTCATGAAAAAAAGAGAAGGACTTACTTGGTTGCCGCGGCGGCCATGTCGATGCTGGTCAGCTTGAGGGTCTCGCCCTCTACCGTGCCCTTAACGGTCACGTGATGGCCGGCATGAGCTGCCACCTTGTCCTGCGCGTCGACAACGTACACTTTCTTGTCCGCGTCGTTTACGAACACGTACTTGGCGCCGTGCTCCTTGACGCACTTGGTCGTGCACTCGCCAGCCTTGTCGTTTGCGCCCTTGACCCCGCACTGGCTGTCTGAAATCCAGCCGGTCCACGAGCCATCCGCTGCCATCGCGAGAGCTCCCGCGAACAGCGTCGCTGCCATTGCCACTGCAAATCGTACTTTCATGATTTCCCCCTCCAGAAATCCACTGTGGTCGTTAGATCTGCCGGGCCGCCCATTAGCTTCGCACATCGACGGTCCAGTGTCCAGACGCTTCCTAAGACTTACTACGGAGGATTCTTATTCCCACATGAGCGTCAAAGAAAAAAGGGAGGATTCTCTGGAATCCTCCCTGTGCTACAGTGCGCCCAAGGAGTTGAACGCAAACTTCTGTGCAGATCGGTTTACTGTCCCGAGGTGGCTGTGCTGGCCGAAGCGGCCCCCGCAGCCTTCGGTACGCTCAGGTAACCCGTGGCGGTCGTCTTGGTGACCTTGTTGACTACCAGTTCCAGAGCCGAGCGGGTCCCGCCGGTGTAGAAGAAGATCGGCTCGTTCACCGAGCGATCCTTCTTTTCGAAGCTGTTATCGTCCGCTAGGACGTTCATGGTGTAGCGGTTCTTCTTAGGGTTGGTATCCTTCAACTGGATTTGGATGCTGCCGACTTTGGTCGCACCAGCCTTGCGCTGCACGGTGAACTCGAAGTAATCGCGGGTGCCCATGCGGCGGAGCTGATCGATTTCATCATGATTCCTCGCAATGAGAGTGCCCATCTCGCTGCGCGCCATCTGGATGCTGTTCTTGGTGGCATCCAGGTCGGTTTTCACGCCGGTGACGTCCCCGTTTAGCTTGGTCACGTCATCCGCGTTCGCTTTGGTGGCCAATTCGGCCTTCACGGAGGTTGCCAGGTTGGTGACCTTCTGGTCGACCGCAGTGGTCGCCTTGTGGTTCTGCTTGCGCGCGGTGATGAGCTCGCCCTGAGTGAGGTTGAGCTTATCCGTGACAACTTTCACGTCGCTCTGTAATTGCTGATTGACCTCGTCAGCCTTGGCCAGCCTCTGGGCTAGGGCCTCATTGGACTGCTTCACGGAGGCCTGCGTTGATTGTTCAACGCTCCTGGCTTGGTTCATTGCGCTCCAGCCTATTCCCAGGCTGATCAGCGAAATACCACCCAAGACTGCTACAGCCAAACCGACCCAGCGAGGGGCCCCAACGGTGTGCGTACTGGGTGAATCTTGGAATTCGCTCATATACGTTCGATTCTCCTTTAGGCTCTTAGCCCTGTGCATTGGAGGGGAGCATCCGTTTCGCCAAATGGTTCGGTTGGGGCTGCGTACCGGGTAAGCGGTGTAAAATCAGTAGATTAAGTAGGGACAAGCAGGGGCAAAAAGAGGGTTTCATAAGTACCAGTACTAGTAAAGATTACTCAGCCCTCTCGAAAATCGTATAATTTCCTGTCATTACTCTTTGGAACAGTAATTTGCGGATTTTTGCATTGTTCGGAATGAATGGAGGCAATCCCAAGCGTCGTAGGCCAATCTAAATGTATATTTGCCAATTAGTTAGGAAGGGTGATTTTAGGCGGCGCGAAAAGTCGCTTCTGCTCCGACGGCCCGCTCAGAGTTGAAATATCGATCAAGCGTGTTGATGGCGGCGTCCAAAACCAAGTGACAATCGGAGCAAGCTTCCAAGTGGCGCTTGATCTCATCTTCTACTGACGTAGACAGTCGTCCCTCTAAGTACCAACAAATCAAATGGATAGTGTCCTTACAGCTCATTTACCCCATCCCTCAGCCTATCAACGGCAACAACCCAGCCCCACCCCGAGATGTGCATTTGCCGCGCCAAACGGGAACGGGCAACCAAGAGTAATCTAAGTCCTTATAAATCAGCGGTGTGACGAGCGCGGTCCAGGGCTTGAAGCAGGAGGTGTGCGCAGCGATCTTGAAAAGATTACATCTGGAGTGGTCCAAATATGCAGAATCTGGTCCGAAAAAAATCGCTATCGCTGCGGGATTACGGTCATTTCCCGTAGGGCTTGGATTCGCTTCTCCAGCGGGGGATGGGTGCTAAAGAGTGACGACAAAGTGCCGCCCCCGAACATAGGCTTTACGATGCACAACGCCGAAGTTGACGGCGAAAGGGCCGTCGTCGGGATGCGCTGATTATACGCTCCAAGTTTTTGCAGGGCGCTGATCAGACTGTACGGCTGGCCCACCATTCGTGCACCCGTTTCATCAGCCGAGAATTCTCGCTGACGCGAAAGCCCGAGCTGCAACAGCATTGCTCCGAGAGGCGCCAAGAAAAAAAGTAGCAGCCCAAGGATGCCCGACCCGCCGCCCCGTTCGCGATCATCGCGATCTCCGCCTCCAAACCACGGTCCCCAATGGGCAATCCAGGTGATGGCACCCGCCAGCGTCGCAGCAATAGAGCTAATCAGAATGTCGTAGTTGCGAACGTGCGAAAGCTCATGAGCAATCACGGCTTCGAGTTCATCATCATTCATGAGCTCCAACAGACCCTTCGTCACTGCCACGGAAGCATGCCTAGGGTTTCTGCCCGTTGCAAAAGCGTTCGGGGCAGCTTCCGGAATCACGTATAGCTTCGGGACAGGGATGTTTGCTTTGGCCGCGAGACGCTCCACCACTGCGTAGAGCCTCGGCAACTCTTCGCGCGAGACGGGCCGTGCGCCACTTGAGAACAAAGCGATTTTGTCCGAAAAGAAATACGCGAACGCGTTGGTGCAAATGGCGATTCCCAATCCCAGGGTCATCCCATTCCGCCCGCCAAAATACCGGCCCACCAGCATCAGGAATAACGTAAGCACTGCCAGCAAAAAAGTTGTGCGTATTAATCTCATCGTGCCTCTTGTCTCTTGATACGCTCAAACAAGTCGAAACTCTACTCCCTTTCGGGAAGGCCCGAGATCGCTGAGTTTACTCTGCTCCACCCATTAGATTCCTGCGGCCGCTGCGGGTTGTTTGGTCTTTAAACGCTCAAACTTCATGGCGTCCTTCTGCCCGTCGCGGTCTACGCGTACGTGATCCCCGGGCACCACCTTGCCCTCCAAAATCTGCAACGCCAGCGGATCCTGGATCAGCCGCTGAATAGTTCTGCGCAGCGGCCGCGCCCCATAAGCCGGATCGTAGCCTTCGCGCAGCAACAACTCCCGCGCCGCCGTAGTTAGCTCCAAGGTAATCTGCCGTTCCGCGAGCAGCTTCTCCACACTCTTCAACAGCAAATCAACGATGCGCTCCAAATGTTCTCTTCCGAGAGGGTTGAAGATCACGATCTCGTCGATGCGGTTGAGGAACTCCGGCCGGAACGAAGCCCGCAACGCCTCCATCGCTTCCCTGCGGGCCCGCTCAGGATCCTCGTTCGACAATTCAAAGATCGCCGTTGACCCCACGTTGCTGGTCATCACCACCACGGTGTTTCGGAAGTCCACGGTGCGGCCCTTACCGTCGGTAAGGCGCCCGTCCTCAAGAATCTGCAACAGTACGTTGAATACATCCGGATGCGCCTTCTCAATTTCATCAAACAGAATCACCGAATACGGATGACGCCGCACCTGCTCGGTAAGCTGTCCGCCTTCTTCGTATCCAACATAGCCGGGAGGCGCGCCGATGAGCCGCGACACGGTGTGTTTTTCCATGTACTCGCTCATATCTATGCGGATCATTGATTTTTCGTCGTCGAAGAGAAACTCCGCCAGCGCCCGCGCCAGTTCCGTTTTTCCGACGCCTGTAGGCCCAAGGAAAATAAAAGAGCCGATTGGACGCCTGGCGTCAGAGAGACCTGCGCGGCTGCGGCGCACGGCATTCGACACGCGCTGCAGACCGTCGTCTTGGCCGACAACGCGCTGAAGTAGCCGTTCTTCCATATGCACGAGCTTTTGGGCCTCGCCTTCGAGCAGGCGGCCAACCGGAATGCCAGTCCACTTGCTTACCAGCTTGGCGATGTCTTCCTCATCGACTTCTTCCTTCAGCATTGGCGCATCTTTCTGCATCGCAGAGAACCGCTCCTGCGCTTGCTTCAGCTCGCGCTCTGCCGCCGCTATCTTGCTGTAGCGGATTTCCGCCACCCTGGCTAGTTCGCCCGCGCGTTCGTATTTCTGCTCCTCGGCTTTGAGCTGCTCAATCTGCTCCTTGAGTTTGCGGATTTTCCCGATGGCTTCCTTTTCCGCCTGCCAGCGCGACTTTCGCGCGCTGGAATCTTCCTTCAGCGCCGCCAATTCTTTCTCGATCTGCTTGCGGCGCTCCTTGGAGTGCGCATCGCTCTCCTTCAACAGCGCCTGGCGTTCGATTTCCAGCTGCATGATGCGCCGTTCGATCTCGTCTATCTCGACGGGCAGGGAATCGATTTGCATGCGCAAACTTGCGGCCGCTTCATCGATCAAGTCGATGGCTTTGTCTGGAAGAAACCGATCTGAGATGTAGCGGTTGGAAAGTGTGGCCGCCGCAAGAATGGCTGCATCCTTGACGCGCACCCCATGGTGCACTTCATAGCGTTCCTTCAATCCGCGCAGAATCGCTATGGTGTCTTCCACAGTCGGCTCGCTGACCAGCACCGGCTGGAACCGGCGCTCCAGAGCCGGATCTTTCTCGATATGCTTCTTGTATTCGTTGAGCGTCGTTGCGCCAATCGCGCGCAGCTCGCCTCGCGCCAGCGCGGGCTTGAGCATGTTGGAAGCGTCCATCGCGCCTTCCGCAGCGCCTGCGCCCACCAGCGTGTGCAATTCATCGATGAACAGAATGATTTGCCCCTCGGCTTCGGTGATCTCTTTAAGGACGGCCTTCAAGCGGTCTTCAAATTCCCCGCGGAATTTCGCTCCCGCCACCAGCGCAGCAAGGTCCAAGGCCACAATGCGCTTGGTCTTCAATACGTCCGGCACGTCGCCAGAGACGATACGCTGCGCCAAGCCTTCCACAATGGCGGTTTTGCCAACGCCGGGCTCGCCAATCAGCACTGGGTTATTTTTCGTACGGCGCGCCAGAATCTGCATCACGCGGCGAATCTCTTCGTCGCGCCCGATGACCGGATCAAGCTTTGATTTGCGGGCCAGTTCCGTCAGATCGCGCGCATATTTTTCGAGGGATGCGTAGGTGGCCTCGGGATTCTGCGAAGTCACGCGCTGCGTCCCGCGAACTCCCGTCAGAGCCTGAAGAATAGTTTCATGCGAAGCGCCCTGGCGCTTTAACAATTGCCCCGCGGGGTCGCGATCCTGAGCAGTGATGGCCAGAAAGAGATGCTCGGTTGAAACATACTCATCTTTGAACGCGTCTGCTTCCTTGAACGCGCGCTCCAGCACGTCGTTCAGCGGCCGGCCCATATGTTGTTGCCCAAAGCCTTGCACTTTTGGCAATCGGTCGAGTTCGTGCTCAATCTCTTGCGACAGCGCGTCAGGCCGCATTCCCAGGCGCGCTAGCAGCGGTGGCACCACGCCGTCCGTCTGTGCGACTAGCGCAGCAAGCAAATGGATGGGTTCGATCTGTTGATTTTCGTGGCGCGCGGCAACTTCCTGGGCTGCTTGTATGGCCTCTTGCGCCTTAACCGTCATTTTTTCAAATCGCAACATAACCGACCTCGTGTTTCCGGCTCCAATCTTGAAAAGGGGGCTGGCCGGAGCCAGCCCCATAATCTACCGCTTCACTGCAACGCCGAGCCAGCGTTACCTCCCGGAGGCAGAAGCGGCCATCGCCGGAGTCGAGACGTTGACCTTGATCTGCTTTGGCTTGGCTTCTTCTTTCTTCGGGATGGTCATCGTGAGTGCCCCACTCTGATACTCCGCTTTGATGGCATCCGAATTCACAGTGTTCGCCAGAGTGAAGCTGCGTGCGAAGGAACCATACGCGCGCTCCACACGCAGGTAGTTCTCTTCGCTCACTTTCTTCTCGAACTTGCGTTCACCGCGGATGGTCAGAATGTTGTTCTCGACGCGGATGTCCAGATCCTTGGGATCGACGTCCGGCAGATCGGCCTTGACCACCAGTTCCTGTTCGGTTTCGTAGATATCCACTGCGGGCGCCCAGGCAGTGAGGCTGGATTCCTCGCCTCGGCGCTCGAGGACATCGTTGAAGAGTCGATTGACTTGGTCCTGCAGGGAATTGGCCCCGCGGAAGGGTTCCCATCGAGTAAGTGTTCTCATTTTGCATGCACCTCCAACAGTGATTGCATGCGAATAATAAAATATGAGTGCCTATATGTCAAGTACAAAATGAGAACTTTCTTTTGTACATTTAAGCTCTTATTTGTGAATGATTTAGAGTCACTCGAACTTGACCGCTGGCTCCCGACTGTCCAGCCTCCTCCAAACGGGAAGCTCTCTATCGTGGGAGCAATTTGTCTGTTTTGTTTGTCTTAGCCGCTTTGCTTGTTAGACTTCGGTTTCCCATGCGCTTGGACGACCTCGACTACCATCTCCCCCGAGAGCAAATCGCGCAACAGCCGCTCAACCGACGCGATGCCTCCCGGCTCCTCTTCATGGATCGTTCCTCAGGGCTTTTCGAAGACAGGCTCTTCGCTGAATTCCCCAGTCTCCTGCGAGGGGACGAGCTTTTGGTTATCAACAATGCGCGAGTCATCCCGGCGCGTCTATTCGGGAGGCGTGTAGGTGTTCATTCGCAGCCTCCTTCGCGGGCCACCAAGGCCGAGCATCTGACGGGAAGAATCGAGATTCTTCTCATACGAGAGGTCGATTCCCAGACGTGGGAGGCGCTTGTCCGACCCGGCCGCAAGATGGAGGTTGGGGAGCGGATCCTTTTTGGCGAAGGGGAGCTTGAAGCCGAAGTTCTGTCGCGCGGCCAGCTTGGGTTGCGCATGCTGCGTTTCACCTCCCATGGTCAGAGCAATGTCAGCCAGCAGCTTGGGCGTCTGGGCCACGTTCCCCTTCCCCCGTACATCGAGCGCGCCGATGAATCAACCGACCGCGAACGCTACCAAACCGTTTTCGCAAAGCGTCCCGGCGCGATTGCCGCTCCTACCGCCGGCCTTCACTTCTCGACTGAAATTCTTGAAAAAGTGCGAGCGCGAGGAGTGGAGATCTGTGAACTCACTCTGCACGTCGGCCTGGGCACGTTTCAGCCCATTCACAGCGAAACACTTGAAGGCCACGAGATGCACTCTGAAAGCTATGAAATTCCTGAAGAAACCGCGGATCGCATCCAGGTAGCGCGCGATGCCGGACGCCCCATCCTGGCAGTCGGCACAACCGTGGTACGCGCGATGGAAGATGCCGGGCTGCGAGCCGCGACATCAGGCTCCTCGAATGTCGTGCTTCCAGGCAAAGCGGATGCGCAGCTCTTTATTGTTCCCGGATTTCGATTTCGTGTTGTAGAAGGGCTGTTGACAAACTTTCATTTGCCGCGTTCAACGCTTCTTGCGCTGGTTTGCGCGTTCGCCGGCCGCGAGCAAGTTCTTGCGGCGTATCTACATGCCGTCGAAGCGGGCTATCGCTTCTACAGCTATGGAGATTGCATGTTGATTCGTTCTCGTTAGCGAGCGAGAAGGGAATTCGTATTCGTAGAAGGACTCGGCTTGCTCAGCGCGCGGAACAGCTGTTAATCGCGTTTCGCCGCTATTAACTCGGCCGCATCGGAAGTGCCGCGACAGGAGTGGCGAGAGGGATGCCGCGACACAATACAGCACAGCCTCCCTCTCGCCCTTGAAGAGTAGTCACGGATTTTTCGTTTTACTCGCTGAAGACGAAGACTCTTGCCTGGCCTGCAAAGCGGACTTCCTTGACCTGCCCGCCTTCTCCAAGCAGCACGGAATCATAGGCGGACTTGGCGCTGCGGTCTTCCCACCGGCCTTCGGATTCGGCGACAACCTGCTTGCCTTTCTGGACGGTGGCCTTGTTTCCATCGATCTGCAGGCGGTATTCACCTGCCGTCAACTCGGACTTACCGAGTTTCGCGGTCTGAGAAATGCTGATGGTTTTTGTGAAAGGCTTTGCAAATGCAGGCACTGCCAGCGCCATAGCGGCCAGCAGAGCCATACCTCGGACAAATGAATTCGTTTTCATGTGCGTGAATTTCCTTTCAAATGGGATCGAGTCAGCCGCACTGTGGGCTGGCGTTTGGCCAGAGGGAGTTGACACGCACATGGGCGGACGAGTACTCTCGCCCGTGAAGACACCTACTCTTCCTGGACTAACGGCCGGAAAGACTGCGTGTCATGACCCCGCGGCTGCCACCGCGGGGTTTTTCTGATTCTCGCCAAGGACAGCCAGTAATCAGCTGCACCCCTATAGACGAATCAATGGGGGCGAATGTTTCGCCGTCTTGTTAGAAAAACTCGTCTCTCATCAAAATACTTGATGCAACTGGCGCCCTTCAAGGGATCTCTCATGAATTTGTCATCTCTCCTGTCTCAACTGTTCCTAAAGATATGAGTTTTCGTTCCGAATCTTTTAACTTTTCTTTCGTGGTCCCTATTGGCCATGCGCTCGTTGCGCCGTGCATCGACGCTCTTGTTCATCTATACTCTCTGTCACATTTTGGATATTAAAAATGAGGATTCTCGTTCTCAGCGATTTGCATTCAAACGCCACTGCACTCGATGCAGTCCTCACTGCCGCAAAGGACCGCTGGGACCTTTCCGTGTGTTTGGGCGATGTCGTCGGTTACGGGCCTGATCCCAATGAAGTCACGGCGCGGCTGCGCGAGCTCGGCACGCAGACCATCCGCGGAAATCACGACAAGGCGGTGACCGGATTGATGCCCACTGAGGACTTTAATCCTGTCGCAAAAGCCGCCGTGGATTGGACGCGCGCGCAGCTCAAGCCCGAGCACTTCGCATGGTTATCGGCTTTGCCTCAGGGACCTCTTGCAACGGATGGCGTAGTGCTCGTCCACGGCGCGTTTCAAGATGAAGACGAATACGTATTCACGCCCGCGCAGGCCCTTGATGGTCTGCTGGAGTCCACCACTGCCGTCACTTTCTTCGGACACACGCATCACCAGGGCGGTTTTTCTTATCAAGATTCACAACTCGAGGTCCTGCAGATTCGCCCTCGCGCCAGCGAAACCTTTGCCGCGCTTCGGATTGAGCCACCACGCCGCTATCTCCTCAACCCGGGTTCGATCGGACAACCGCGCGACGGCGATTCGCGCGCTGCTTTCGCCATCGCCGACCTGGACCACGATATCATCGAGTTTTGGCGCGTGCCCTACGATATTTCCTTGGTCCAGCAGCGCATGCGCGATGCGCACCTTCCGGAGCCGCTGGTCCAACGGCTTGTTGTGGGTCGTTGAAATTCGCAAGTTACTGGCATCTCGCTCATCCTGTGAAAATATGACCCTACGACTACGTACATCATTTATAATAAGCGCGTGGAATTCGCTGCCGAATTGCAAGCCAACCTCCAGGAGTTTATCGCCTCCGGGATTGTTGAAGTGCGCGAAAATGGCGGCTGCATTGCATCTTTTTCGGGCATGTCCTGGGAAGTGCGTGGTCAAGGCGAAAAGCCGCTGCTGCATCTCTGGTCGGAGCAGTTTACCCTCACGCGTCGCGTCCTTGCCATTACCGATCATTCCGAGCACCGGCTGGCGCTGGCCGTCGAGCGATTCGGTCGCAAGAGGCCAGACCGGCTCGAATTTATTCGCAGGGAATTTGAGCGCGGTGCCCGCGAGCTCCTGCAGGAAGAGTTCCGCAACCGGCTCTCCCATCTTCTTGCCGAACAGTTCCCCGATGAAACGCTCGAATCACTTGTAGTCTCTCCTGACCTCGAGCACTCCCTTTCTGGCAATTACGCCAGAGGACTCCTTCGACGCGGTTCCACATACGTCGCGGTTCTAGCTGCACCTGGCGGAGAGTCATCGGAGGCGGCCGAAAATAGTCTCACCTTCGCTTTACTGTGGCTGCGGCATGTCCGCGAATCAAATGGTCGCAGAGCGATAACCGGTGTTCGCATCATTCTTCCCAAGAAAGCTAGCGGTGCTGTCGCCCACCGTCTCGCTGCTCTCGACCCTCAGATCGGCGTGGAACTGTACGAGCATGATCCAGCGCTGAACATTCTCGAAAAGATCGATCCAAGGCGCGCAGGTAACCTGGAGACCTGGCTGGTCCCGCATCGAGAATCGGAAAGCCTCCTCAAGCAGGCTCGGCCCGTTCTGGATCCCGTCATTTCGACGGCGCCAAGAGTTGTGACTGCGCATCCAGTGACGCAATCCCGCGAAGTGTGGCTGCATTTTCGTGGCCTCCCCTTTGCCCGTTGGGATGATGGCCGCATTTTTTTCGGGATCAACGACGCTCGAGAGGAGCTCACTCCCGCTTCCCAGCCCTCTCTGAAACGGCTGCTGCATGACTTGGAGGTTCACCGTCATCCGCTGGCCAGGGACACCCGCCATCCGCTCTACCGTGCCCAGCCCGAGCGCTGGCTGGATTCCATTGTTCGCGAGGACGTCACGCGCATCGATGCCATGTTCGATCAGCGGTACGTCTACGCCCAGGTTTTTTCCAATGCCGGCGGAGAACACGGCATTCTCGATCTGCTGACTGTAACGCGCTCCGGACGGCTTGCGATTATTGAATTGAAGGCCAGTGAGCACATTCATCTGCCACTGCAAGCCGCGGACTATTGGCTGCGCGTACGACGGCAGTTGCAGAGCGGTGAGATCGCTCGCTACGGTTATTTTCAAGGAATAGTTTTGCAGCAGGCTTCGCCGCTCGTCTATCTTGTGGCGCCGGCACTGCGGTTCCATCCGACAACGGACGATCTCTTGAATTATCTCTCCCCGGAACTGGAGATCGTGCGTGTGGGCCTCGCCGAAAGCTGGCGAGGCGGCCTGCGTGTGGTTATGCGCCAATAGACGTGAGACATGAATTCCGCGTAGGTACGATCACCGCGCTATCCAGATCGTTTTGTCCCGGGAATTTTCTGCGCACGACCGTCGTCTCACAGGTAGAATACCTTGCCCGGCAGATAGGGTATAGACAGTGCATTCAGCGAACTTTTCAGTCATCATTCGGCAGGCAGGTCCGGTTTACCTCCTGGATGTGTCTGGGCGTCTGACTTCCTTCGAGGTCGGCGCCCTGCGCGATTCCGTTTCCCGGCTGTTGAAACAGGGCCGGAAGAATATCATCTTGAATTTAAGCGGTTTGCACTACCTGGACAGCTCGGGAATTGGAGAGCTTGCGAGAATTTATGTCATCGTGGTGAAAGAGAGCGGGCAACTTAAAGTGGTTGGTTTGACGCCGAAAGTGGAAGAGATTCTCAGGATTACGCAGCTCTATCAAGTTTTCCCGGAATTCCCGAGCGAAGAGGCGGCTCTCCAGAGTTTCCCGGAATTCAAGCCCTAGGCTACTTCCCAAAACTGCTTTCGCAGGAAAATGGCCCGAAAAGGAGAGAAGCGGTTAGGGCATTGCCCTAACCGCCTCCCGGGGTGTGTCCTCGAAGTGGTATTGATATGTTAGATGGCCGCCAGCGAAAAAGGTTTCCTTCGATCAAAAGATTTTCAAAAAATCGATTTACTAGCGTAAATGTCAGTAAAACAAATACTTACGCCACCGTTCATCCCGATGCCCAATCAGCCTCATGAGCTGTCTGGAGGTATGCAAAGTAAACGGGCGCGGTTTCCGTGCCAATTTCAGCCCGGCTTCTTCCGGCGTGCGGTCGCCCTTGCTGTTGTTGCAGCGGTAGCAGCAGGCCACCAAATTTTCCCAGGTGGATCGCCCGCCGCGCGACCGCGGCACCACATGGTCCAGCGTCAATTCCGAACTCGGAAACACACGCACGCAGAACTGGCAGGTATTGCGGTCCCGCAGCAGAATATTCTTCCGCGAAAGCGCCCGGCTCTGCTGCGGAATATGCCTGTACGCCAGCAGGCGGATCACGGACGGCACTTTGTGTGCATGCGCCGCGGAATGCACTTCCGCATTGTGCATCTCCTCTGCCTGGGCCACGCCCTTCAGCATCAAGACCATGGCGCGCCGCACCGCGGTCACATTGATTGGCTCATACGTCGCGTTCAGCACCAGCACTGGCTCCTGCATTAGGGAGCCACGGCGAGCCGAAATTAAGTTGTGGGATCTACTGCCTGCGGGACCCTCGGAGCCAGGCATAGCCTCGCCTGCCGCTTCGGGGGTATAGCGCCCCCGGGAATCGACCGACATGTGCCGGTTTGCGCCCATCGCGCCTTCTTCAACCTGTATCTTACCACTCTCTGGCGTCCGGCAGGGGGTTTCTGACCGCCCGCGCGACGGTTAGCCCGATAACAGACTTGGCTCCCGCCTTGCGTAGCGCTCGTGCACAGGCATCCAGCGTCGCTCCAGTTGTCAATACATCATCTACCAGTAAGACGCGTAGATTGTCAACTTGGCTGCCGGGACGTGTGGCAAAAGCGCCACGGACGGACTCCCAGCGCTCCTCCAAACTCAGCACTTGCTTGTCTGGCCGTGCTCGGGTGCGCATCAACAGCACCGCTTTATGCGGCAATCGCAGCCTTTTCGCCAAGGGCTTGGAGAGCAGCGCTGCCTGGTTGTACCCTCGTTCCTTTTCGCGCTCGCGATGCAGCGGTACTGGGACCACGACGTCCGCCGACAACCGATCATCGTCGGCGTTCACCATTTCGGCTAGCCGCTCCGAAAACCATACCCCCAGAGGTTCGATCTGCTCGAATTTCAACAGCAGGATGGCCCGGACCACTGCGTCTGCATAGACTGCAAAGCTTCGGGCCCTGTCGAATGCATAAGTCTTCTCTCGGCACGCAGGGCATAGCGGCGGCTCGCCCTCTTTCTGCCCCAATCCCGGCAGAGGCCGCCCGCAGACCTCGCATATGATCATTGGCACTCGTTCAAACGACGAGAGGCACTCCTGACAAATGGGAACGCGGCTCGCACTCGTGAGCACTCTCTCGCAGATGCGGCACCCGGAAGGGAAGACCACGCTGACCAGCGCGCCGCTGATCTCTGCCAGCCAGCCCCAGCCGTGTCGTGTCCGGCCAGGCACACTTGGGCGGCGAGCTGCCGCCATGCTGCTGGATGAGCTTCTGTCCGCCACTTCAGCAGAAATCTACTCTTCTTTTTGTTTTAATTAAAGAGGGAATGTATGCCGCAGTAACTTCAGAAACCTGTGCAGCCTTTACCTTGCGGAGGGCGAGAATTTGATAATCACTGCAGCAATCCTTGCTCCATCTTCTCCTGGCAAGCGATACAATGCTTCGCCCACGGCACTGCCTCCAGCCGTTTTTGCTGCAATTCTTCCTGGCAATTCGCACAGACGCCGTACTCGTCGCTCTGGATGCGTTTGAGCGCCGCATCGATCATGTTCAAGATCGTGCGATCCGTATTGGTCATCCCAAAGAGAAACTCTTTCGTATAGGAGTTCGCCGCTTTGTCGGCCAGATCCACTGTCGGATCTTCGTCCGCCGTGCGGCCTTCTTCCTGTGTCCGCGCGATGGTCTTCGTCAACTCTTCCCGCCGCGCCAGCAATTTCTTTTTGTAATAGTCGAGCCTTTTCTTGTCCATGCCTGCCTTGACCTTGTCCGTTCCCTTACTCATGCTTGTTGCACATGCCTCTGTGCATGCCCCTTTTCTTGCTTACAATGGTGCCGACCCTCTGCGGGCTTTTCTGCACCATCTAAAAACTCCGTAGTGTAGGCCGACTCCGCGCCTATGTCAAGGCGGTGCCGGTTTCCGCTGAGCCGAATCAACGTCTGTTTCAATATCAATAGAAGTTTCCGCTGCTATATTTTCCTCACATCGTCAAAGGTAAAAAACACTGCCCAGAAATATATTTTTCACCTGAGCGAAACTTAGCCTCCCCATACTATTAGCGCCCTACTGGTCGGTTCTCACGATTTCGGGAACGAAGGCTTGGTATCCGATCGTTGGATTACTGAGGTCCAATCTACTCTTGTTCAGCGCGTGAAAAACACAGTTGACAAGTGAGTTTTCCAAGAGCATGTTACCGGGCGGGTGGCAGTCCAAAGCGGAAACCACGCTTGATATTTCGAGATACGGAGGGGAGCATGAAGAACGCATGCCGTGTGACCGTTTTTGTGCTTTTCATGAGCCTGGGGCTCTCGGGAATCCTATTCGCGCAGTCAGATCTCGGCAAGATTTCAGGTTTCGTCAAGGACCCGTCGGGCGCAACGATTGCGAACGCCAAGGTTACGGTTCGCAACAACACCGGCGTCGAACGCCAAACGACGACGAACGATTCGGGATATTACGTCGTTACGAACGTGCCGCCTGGCCTCTACACGATGGTCGCAGAGGCAACTGGCTTTCAAAAATACGAGACCCGAGACAACAAGCTTGATCCTAGCGGTGATCTGGTCATTGACGCGACATTGAGCGTGGGTGCTGCCACACAAACCGTCGAGGTTTCGGCATCAACGGTGCAACTGCAAACGGAATCCGCGTCCGTGCAAAAGCTGATCACTCGCGAGCAGATTGACTTGCTCGAGCTGAATGGGCGGAACCCGATCGGCCTCGCGGCGCTTGTGCCCGGCGCGCGCAGCGGAACGGCGGCGAGCCTGACGTTCGCTTTTAGCCAGGGTCCGGCGAATTTCAACGGCTCGCGCAACCCGGAGAATTTGATCACCTACGACGGTGCTCCGGCCACCCGCACACGCTCCAACGGAACGAGTCTAGGCGCCGCCGACGTGGACTCCACACAGGAGGTCGAGATACTGACATCGAACTACGCCCCCGAGTATGGCCGCACATCCGGCGCGCAAATTCGCATCGTCACTAAGACCGGGACGCAGAACTTCCACGGCGCCGCTTACGAATACCTGAGGAATGACGCGTTCAACGCCAACACCTGGACGCGCAACACTAATCCTTTCACAGCGTATGTGGCGCCCATGAAATACAACCAGTTTGGGTACAACCTCGGCGGCCCGTTCTACATCCCCGGGAAATTCAACACCGATAAGAAAAAGGTCTTCTTCTACTGGGGCGAGGAATGGGTCAAGTATCACTTTGTCGAATCAGGCTCTTCGGTGGGATCGGCTGGTCTGCTGACGGTTCCAACGCTCAAGATGCGCGCTGGTGACTTCAGCGAATTACTCAACCCGAATCCTTTCTACTCAACAACCAAGATTATCAACGATCCGAACACGGGCACGCAATTCGTTGCATCCGCGAATCCCGTTGCTCCCAATTACAGTCCCGCTTGCACGAGCGCGGCTGGTTGCCCCAACGTCATCCCGGCCAACCGACTTAGCCCGAACGGCGTCGGAATCCTGAATGCGTGGCCAATTCCCAACCTCACCAGCTTTATCGGCGGCAACGGCAACTGGTTTGCCGCGAAGCTGCACACGTTCGACCAGCGCAAAGATACTGCGGGTGTCGATATCAACCTCACGGACAAGCAGCGCCTCAGGTTTCACGCGATGAATTACGCATATTTGGAGTACCAGCCCCTCGACGGCAATACCGACCGCACACCGAAGTTTTTCAATCGCCCCAACAAGACCGGCTCGCTCAACTACACCTGGACGCTCAACCCCAGAATGGTGAATGAGGTTCTGATCAGCGCCAGCGAGGACGTCGTGTTGATACCCGTAGACACGGCGAACTTCTTTGATCGAACCAAGGCGTGCGCTCAATCGACGGTGCCCTGCAGCCTCAACTATCCGTACATATTCCCGCAAGGGAAGCTAATTCCGACACGCATCCCAACGGTGAATATGTCCAACTTCTCCGGACTGAGCGGCGGGCCGTATCCGTCCCACTCCTCGGGGCCTATCTATGACATATCCGACAGCTTTACCTGGATAAAAGCGAATCACACGCTGAAATTCGGCGGTCTTTGGGAACGCTCCGGCGAAGACGACAATGACGAGATAAACGTACAGGCTTGCCCGACTTGCACGAACAACCAGAATGGCCAATTCCTGTTCACCGATGGCCGGGCCGGCGGGACTGGGGTCGCGGCTGCAAACGCTGCTTTGGGCCTGTTCGACACCTATTCGGAAATCGGCCATCGCGCGTACACCATCTTTCGGGCCAACATGTGGGAGGCGTTCGCGCAAGACTCTTGGAAGACGAGGCAGAATCTAACTCTTACCTTCGGCGTCCGTTATTCGGTCATTGTTCCCTACCATGCCCTATGGGGAAACATGATCGTCTTTGACCCGCGGCTTTACGATTCGAACAAAGCGGTTACGATCAGTCCCACGACCGGTCTTATCCAAGGCACCGTTGATCCGAAAACTGGCCTTGTTGTTGGCACTGGGGCAGACGCTTATAACGGCATGGTCATCCCAGGGAGCGGGTTCCCCTCCTCCGCGAAAGGTCGAGTCCCCGAGGCCGACCCGACTCAATTCGATTTCAGTCGCCTGTTTCGCGGCGTTCCAGACCATTACTCCGACATTCAGTGGGGTGAAATCCAGCCTCGTGTCGGCATTGCTTACCAGTTGAGCAAGAAGAACGTGTTTCGCGTTGGCGCGGGGCGTTACACGACCCGATTGGGCGTGAGCGACTCGATCTTCCTCGGGGGGAATCCGCCGTTCCAACCCAACGCGAGCGTAACCAACGGCTCGGCGGATAACCCTGGAGCAGGCGGCGCGGCCAACATTCCGCTTGTGGTGACGACGCAAAGCAAGGCCTTTAAACCCCCTGAATCGTGGGCTTGGAATGTCACCTACGAGCGCGAAATGCCTTGGAAGTCGCTCTTGAGCGTGGGGTACGTGGCCCGCCGTGGTTTGCACCTGCAACGAGAGGCCGACATCAACCAGCCGACCACGGCTGTTGTGGCGGCGAACCCATGCCTTCTGCCCGGAGCGGCAAACCCGTGTAAACGCGACGCTTTCCGCCCCTATAAGGGCTTCGGCTCTATTCGGCAAACAGATAATGTGGCCAACTCGATGTACAACTCTCTCCAGGTGGCCTGGAACCGCCGCTACTCGGGAGGGCTCCAGTTCGGCGTGTCCTACACGCTGTCCAAGAGCATGGACAACGGTTCGAACCAGCGTGATGTTGTCCCGGACACATATGACATAAGCATGCTGTGGGGCCCGTCGGAATTCGACGCCCGTCACATCTTGGTGTTCAACTACCTCTATGACCTGCCATTCTTCAAAAACCACTCGACGCTGAGCGGTAAGCTGCTGGGAGGATGGCAAATCAGTGGCGTCACACAATATCAGACCGGCTTGCCCTGCAGCGTAGCAGGCCCCACGGACTACACCGGGGTTGGCCTGGACTCCAACTTCGGTTGCGGTCAGAACGGCCAATACTGGGTGAAATTCGGTGATCCCAAAATCGCTGGGACGTTTGGCCGCAATGGCCAATGGTTCGCCACTTGTCTCATTAATGCCTCGCCTTGTCCAGACGGCAGTGCAACATTCAACGGCGTTGATCAGCGGATTTTCAGGCCTCCGACACTCGGAACGTTCAACACGCAGCGGGTCCGCAATCTGATCTACCAGCCCGGATACCAGAACTGGAACCTCGGGCTGTTCAAGACGTTCCCCATTACCGAGAAAGTAGGTCTCCAGTTCCGTGCCGAGGCGTACAACTTCATCAACCACCCGAATTGGTGCGGCGGTAGCGGTTGCAGCGGGACAACCAATATCGGCCTCAACCCCACCAGCTCCACGTTCGGGAAAGTACTTACCAAGGGTGGTGGCGTTGGTGGCGGCGAACGGAACTTGCAGCTCTCGCTCCGCGCCTATTTCTAGAACCACTTCGGCTCTCGGAGGTCTAGCAGTTCCCTGAGTCCAGAGACTTTCGCACGCCCGTGCCAGTGCGCTGAGCAGTGCTCCGGTCACGTGGATTCACAACGCCCCTAGATGTTGACCGCGAATCCCTTTCTTGTGGAAAGTCTCGTAGGTTTAACATTGTTACTTTTTTTGAATTTATGCAGGTTAGATCGCAACGTTTCAAAATCCAAAATCTTATTTCCAGCTGAGAATCTTTCCAGAAACGTTTGAGGTGGCTTTGCCCTCCGAAGTTCGTCTTTCCCTTTAGTCCCGGATCAAGGTCTTACCGTTCTTTGTGCAGCTTCCGGTTGACGGCCGTCAGAAAGCTACCGAGGGCGGACTGTGGTGCGTTTCAGGTCCGGGCGGGAGAAAGTGATGTCCTCCGCCCATCGGAGTATTCTGGCCGTCACACTATTTTTTGTTTCAAGTTTTTCTGGAACAGCCGCGTTTCCGCAAGCCGCCAAATTCATCCGCCACCCCGCTGATCCTCTGCCACTCGCCAACGTGCCCGTAGCCCCGGTGCCTTGCACAAGGGACTCGGACAGGCCATCCGTTACCCGGTACGCGGCTGCTGCAGGAAGCAACGACGCAGACTCACCCTGCGGTACGCCGCCGGTGATTGTGCCATCGCTGATCGTTCCATCAGCGAATCCTTGCAATCCCTCTGGCCCGGCGCAAGCGGGGTGCAATCCTCCCAGGGATCTTGTGCAAGAGTACCTGGAGTCCATCGGGAAGCCAGGACGGAAAATTCTGCGCGCCCGCGAAAAAGTTCTGGAGATTCTGCAAACCGAAAATGCCTGTTCCGCGTGGTTCCGGGAAAAAGACCCGAATCCAGCCGACACTTTTCGAACGCTCAACTTTGAAGTAGACCGCCACGGAGAAGAACTCATCCTGGAATCCAAAGAGCCGGGCGACGTGACCCTCTTCCGGAATCCTTATGTCGCCAAGGTTTTTCAGGGCGAAGGACGCTACGCGACAATTACTATCAACGCGAAAGGGGCTTTTTTCTCTCCAATCGCCAATGTAATTGAAGTTTGGAAGGAAGGCGGCCCTGTTAGCGATCGCAGACCGCGCCTGACAGACGTCGGGCCGTACGCGGGTGATACGATGCAGGCTCAAGTTCTTGTCCTGCTCCACGAGTTCGGGCATGTCCTCGATATTCTCCCCACAGACAAGAATGACGTCGACGGAAAATCCGTTCAGAATACAAACGAGGTCCTCCGCTTTTGCCGGAGGGAAGTGGAATCCAAAACCAAGCGGGCAACGCTCTCCTCTGCACGCTGATGGGAAACGAGTACGAAATAGCTGAAAACCAGGATCCACGTATGAAACGGTTGGCCGGGTCCCGACACTAGTTGAATAGCCAAGCCCAATCGGAACAAGCGGCCGCAACTAAAGACATTGTGCCAAGCCGCTGTTGTTATTGGCTGGTTGCTGACAGGCGGGGGCACTCTTGGGAGAGTTGTGCTCCCTTGCCTGTCAATAGACGTTGCCTCGACTATCATTTCATCCTTGGAATTCCATCCAATTGCCTTCTGGCCGCCCTAACAAAATGAGCGGAACAGCTTGCGGGGAGGCATTGCCGCCGGTTCCAGCAGAGGATTCCGCGTCACTGGTCCGCTTTCCTGTGCGAAGATAAGCCGGAAACTGAAATCCAAGGGGCACTATGAATTCCCGGCGAACCATCCTCCTCGTTTCCACTATTTTCGTTGTGGCTTCTGCTGCGTTCATCGTTTGGCCGCGCGCCGCAATGACGCAGCAGGGCCAATCTCCACAGAAGCAGCAGACGCCGACGATCGACGAGTACCAGCCAAAGTCGACGCTCGTAACGAAGGAACACAAAATCGAGCGGGCGAAATTTCCTTTCATCGATATTCACAGCCATCACTGGAATCCCACGACAGAGGAAGTGGACCGGCTCGTCAAGGAAATGGACACCATCAATCTGCGCGTGATGGTAAATCTCAGCGGAGGGACGGGAGAACAGCTGAAGAATACGGTGGCAGTAATGAAGGGGCGCTACCCTGATCGATTCGTCGTTTTCGCAAACATGAATTACGACGACTTGAACACGCCGGGATTCGGAAAGCGCGTCACGGCTCGCTTGGAACAAGATGTCAAGAACGGCGCGCAAGGACTGAAAATTTTCAAGAATTTCGGGATGGATCTGAAATACGCAAACGGCGAGCGCGTGCACGTGGACGATCCGGAGTTTGACGCCGTCTTTGAAAAATGCGCGGAGCTGAAGCTTCCCGTGCTGATTCACGTGGCGGAACCTTCGGCGTTTTTCGATCCGTGGGACTATCACAACGAACGCTGGGAAGAGTTGAAGGAATTTCCGGGACGCGCGCGGCCGCCGGCGAAGTATCCGCCGTTCGAGACGCTGATGGCGGAGCGCAATCGCCTTTTTGCGAGGCATCCGAGAACGAATTTCATCGCGGCGCATCTGGGGTTTCACGGAAACGACCTGGAGCGGCTGGGGAAAACTCTCGATTCGCTGCCGAACATGTACGTGGACATCGCCGCGGTGCTGGCGGAACTGGGGCGGCAACCCTATTCGGCGCACGATTTTCTGGTGAAATACCAGGACCGCGTGCTGATGGGCAAAGACATCTACGAGGTGAACGAATATAAGTGGTATTTCCGCGCGCTCGAAACGCGGGACGAGTATTTTGAGTATTACCGCAAGCGCCATGCTTTCTGGCGGATTTACGGCTTCCAGGTGCCGGATGAAGTCTTGAAGAAGGTGTACTACAAAAATGCGCTGAAGCTGGTGCCGGGAATCGACGCAAAAGCGTTCCCAGACTAAAAGAAGCGATACTACTTTAGAACAATCGGTTAACCATAACCGGCGCCCCTCCCCCGGTTTTTTGTAAGTGTTGATTCCAAAGGTTTTTAAGTTCCCTAGAATGAACGTTTGTAGAAGTGTTGATTCTAAAGAGTTTCTGGAAGGGCTCTGTTTACGTAAGAGTAATTGAAATGGGTGGAGGGAAATTGGAGGAATGAAAAGAGGTGCAGCGCGGCGGGGGCGCATGAGAAAAGAGGCACGAAGATCCATGCCTGCAATACGCACCCATCATAGTACATCCGTACTGTTTGTCAATAGATAAATGATAAGTCGCTTGTGCTTAGCGAGTTGCGGCATGGTGGCGGCGTCGGAGTAACCGGAGTCGGAAGCGAAACCGACTGCGCGCTCGATGATCTACTCTTCGTGATCGAGCGGTTTGCCGTCGGGACCCACCTGGACTTCAGACTTCTTTCCGTTCGTTTCGACTTGAGCCTCGTAGGCCACCAGCTTCTCTTTCTTGGTGAGGGACTCGACTTTCAGGATTTTTCCTTTGCCGGCCTTGGCCTGCAATCCCGCTTTGACTTCAGGCGACAGGGAATCGAGCGCAACCTGCTCTTCTATTTCGACGATGGAACCGTCGGCGTTCATCGAGATGTCCTTACTATGGCCGTTAACAGTCATTTCCACTTCGTAGAGGGTTTGGCCCTTTTCTTTTTCTGTCGAGAATCCACGAATGGTTGCTCCCGCACTCTGCGCTGCCACCGTCTTTTCAACAGCAGGCGGAAGATCCGAGCGCTTGATTTTCTTTTCCTGGGCGGAGGCGGTTCCTGCAAGCAGCAATCCGCCAGCCAGCAGTGCTGCCAGATGATTTGTCTTCATGTTCCCTCCTGAACGCGGGACATGGGCCCCGCTGAGCCAAAGCTACGCCTTGGTTTCTAAACACAGGATAAATGAAGGCTTGGTTCGCCCGCGCTGCCTGCTACTTGGGAAATGGGATGTAAGCGGGGACGCGTTTCCGATATTCCGCAAAGCGATCGCCGAATTGCGAAGCCAGCAAATTGTCCTCAATACGCACGCGGATCTCCGTGCCGATGATAAAGAGCAAAAGGGAAGGCAGCAGCAACCACCAGGGCGTGATCAGAAAGCCCGTGCCGAGCAAGATGCAGAGCAAGGAGGTATAGATAGGATGGCGGACGAAGCGATAAGGTCCCGAGGTGATTAGCTCGTGATCGGCGCTAAGGCCAGCGTCGATTCGCCACTGGCGTCCGAGAGCGCGGGCGCCGGTCCAGAAAAGAAGACTGGCGAGGGCGAAAAGGACAACGGAGAGAGGGACCTGCCAGGGCTGAAGGGACCTTTCCCAGAAACGCCCCTGCCCCAAAAGCGTGTAGGCAATAGCGACAAGCAGTATGCCCCAGCGAGCGCGCCGGTCCACTTGCTTGGCAGGCTTCTCGCTTTGCTTGGCTCGGAGGAATGGCGTTAGCCAAATGAGCCAGCCCAACACAAGGATGGCGTAGGCGTAGGTTGGCATGGGCAGCGATCTTATCGAAGCCAGCGTCAGGCCGCTACTTGCAATACGGGCCTTTACGGGGTGCTTTTGCACAGAGTCCACAGGGCTGAGGAAAAGGGACAAAATAATTGTTACGGGGACTTGACGAATAAAGAAAAGCTGGTATAGTTACAAATGGCCCGGAGGTTCCATGAATCACCGGGCGTGATTAGGGGCATCACAGTCGGGTCGAAGGAAGTCTTCCCAGCGTAAGATCAAGCGAAGGCAAGAAGTAGATCCTATAGTGAGGTTCTTTACGAACACGGGCTAGAAAGAAGTCGATCTTCGCGTGGAGCCACTCAGTGTGGGTGGCTGTACCCGGCGCTCGACGCCGGGTTTTTTATTTTGCAGCAGTGATTAGTAGCGAGTGACGAGTGGCAAGAAGTTCCGCAAGGGATTTCCAAAACAAGTCGCAAAGCAGCTAAAACACTAAGCAAAAACTCAGCGGAAGCTGAGGTAAGCAGAGCTGGAAGGCGAGGCCGCGCAACGCGGCCGGATAAGTCCCACCAGACAGAGTCCCAAAGCAATGAATTGCGACAGCCGCAATGCGGCTGTTCGGGACATTCCGATGGACTCGGAATAAAAGTTCTTTGACAACAGAAAGGCTGGCAAGTCCACGCCGATAACCCTGTGACCCGATTACGGTCGGGCGGGGTGCCATGGTGTGGATTACATACAAGTTTGCTCGAGTCGAGCAAAACTGTGGAAGAAAAGGCGGCTTATTCAATCGTTTGAGGATCGTAGAAACGAAAGCCTGCAGCCGATACCTGG
>Ga0210406_10000799_pt1 | contig 41066 bp, 25 predicted proteins | sample IncBWC30MmetaG_FD_155454 | JGI IMG/M metagenome (GOLD analysis project Ga0210406, IMG submission 155454) | Forest soil microbial communities from Barre Woods Harvard Forest LTER site, Petersham, Massachusetts, United States - Inc-BW-C-30-M | ecosystem: Environmental > Terrestrial > Soil >... | reverse complement strand
AATGGTGTAAACCGCTGTCGAGACGTTGCTCGCGAAAAAGCCGCTGGATGTGGCGATGGCCTTTACCGTCGCCGTCGAGCTGATCGTGATCGGAGCAGAGTAGAAAAATGTTGAACCGCCTGCGGAGGTGGCGGGCGTCGTACCATCAAGCGTGTAGTAAATCGAAGCGCCAGAAGTAGTGGTCTTGATCGTCACGCTTTGTGCGGAAGTGTAAGTGCCGGCCACGGGAGTAAACGTAGGCGCCGCCGTCTGCGATTCAATGGTATAGAGCGCACTGGCGACGGCGCTGGCAGAGTAGCTCGAGGCTGTGGCGATGGCCTTAATCGTCTCGGTTGAGGTGACCGTGATCGGGCCACTGTACTGAGCCGTGGAACCGCCTACGCTTGTCGCCGGAGTAGTGCCGTCGATGGTGAAAAAGATAGTCGAGCCAGCTGTTGTGTCAGATAGCGAGACAGTTTGTGTGCCGAGGTATGTACCGGCGGCGAGGCTAAATGTCGGCGTTGCAGCCTGCTGCGAGGATTGCGTCGTTTGAGCGAACGTCCAGGTCTCGATCTTCTGGCTGGCGGACTGTCCGCCTGTTCCACCGGTGAAGCCGACGTAGGCGGTATTTGAACCGATGGTTTGCGGAATGTTGATGGTCCAACTGGTCGCATAGCTGGCGTTGGTGACCCCGTCGGTGATGGTCATGGTCAACGTGGTGCCGTTGTACACCATGTGCACGCTGAATGTGTCACCACTCAGGAGATTGATGCCGGTATTGGTCAAATCAATTGCGGGGATAGTGGGCGAAGCGCCGTTTTTATAGAGACCAGTCGAATCCGAGCCTTCGCCTTGATTGCTGTAGATATCAAACTTAATGGCCACGCTGTTTGGGATGCCCGGAGTTCCTCCGGGAGTATCTGAGGCATAACCGAGACCGCCGCCTGCCAGACCAAGCGCGTTGAGGCCGGAATTTTGAATCGTGAACGTGAACCCATCCGCGCCGGGATTCGAAATCTGAAAAGTAAAATCGTTTGTGAACGACTGAACATTGACCGGTGTATTGAACCAGGCGCTGCTCGCTTCAAACGCGCCGCCGTTGGTGAGTTGCAGGCGGGTGTCATCCAGACCGGTTGAGCCGTTAAACGTCATCACGCTCATTGCGTTGCTAAAGCCATTCGAGAAATTGGTTCCAGTTCCTCCCGAGGAGAGAGTATATGTCGCCGAGGATACATTGCTGTTCGGAACGCCAGCCGCGGCGGCAATGGCATTGACGGTGGTCGTGACGCTGACCGTAAAGGGCGCGGAATAGAGCGTAGACGAAGTCGTTGGCGCGGTTCCGTTAGTGGTGTAGTAAATCTTTGCTCCCGCCGTCGAGTCACTTAAGCTAACAGAGATCGGGCTGGAAAAAGACGTGGATGCCGGCGAGATGCTCGGGGCCGCCACTTGATTTTGCAAAGTGTAGGTTTGGGCCGTTACCGGACTTTGCAGATAGCCAGTCGCGCTGGCGATCGCATTAACGGTCTCAGTCGTGGTGATGGTGATCGCACCCGTGTACTTGTTCGAGGAGGTGGTCGGCGTGGAACCGTCAGTGGTGTAGTAAATCGTCGCGCCTGGGGTAGTGTCGGTAATCGTTGCCGATAGAGAACCCGCAAACGTTTGTCCCGCAGGGCTTATGACCGGAGTCGCCGCGGTGGGAATGCCATTCAGCAGGCCGAAAACGTCCAGTTCGCCTGAGGTGCCCGCATAAACTTTGCCATTTGCTATGGTTGGCACCACAAATTTTGTGGCCATACCCATAGTGTCGCGCGCGGCGTTCTGAGCGCTGCTGTAGAGCTCGGTGGCAATATTCGCAGCGTTGTAGGCGCGTAATATCGCGGCCGATGGCACATTGTAGCCGTCGGTTTGGACGGTCCATACAATCCCGTTGGAGTTTCCATTCGATGAGACTGAAGGCGTTGCTCCAGGGTAAATGGACTGGTCAGCGCCGGTTGCAACCGGGCCGGAGAGGCGGCCGCCGGAAAGAGTGAACGCTTGCAGAAAGTTCGTGTGTCCCCAGGTATAAACGGTGTTGTTCCAAAACGCCGGGATACTCCAAAGGCCACCCGTTTGGCCAACGATTTCTTGGACTACATTGTCGGTCGAGCTGTTATAGCCGCCCATATTATCGCGGTCTACCAAAGTAAGAATGCCTTGTTTGCCTGCCTGAACCAGCAGATGGGTATGGCCGCCAACGGTTTGATCAGGCAACAACAAGACGCCGCCCGACGCCACATCCTGATCGGCCGAATTCAATGCATCCTGATCGGACGGAGTAAAGGAATCTTGAACGGTCAGAACGCCGCCGGAAAGATCCAAGCGGAGAATATCGTCACCAAAGCTCATGGAGTTGGTGTAAGGAGTGGTGGCGTTGAAAGAACCATTGCCGGTCGCGATAAACATCCGGCCGTATGGGGAATTGACGGGATCGATCACATCGGCTGCGATCCCGGCGCCAGCCATCCATATACCCGAGCCAGATCCATTCGCTGTGGTACAAAAGACACTGAGTTGCTTCAGGGTGGAGGCGCTATAAGAGAAAAGCCAGCCGTGCCAAGGCCCGTTATCGCCGTGCGAACCATAAGCGATATAGATAGTACCGTTTTGAAGCAGAAGGCCGGAGCGATTGTTCTGCCATTTGGGATCGAACGGGAGCGCTCCGCCAGAGCTGCCATTGCCGGTGCCCGGAACCGAAGCGGAAATGGTTACCGGTCCGCCAAACTTTTCCGCTCCCGAAGTGATATCCAGGGCGTGAAGGCGCTGCACATAAGTCGGACTGGAAACCGTTCCTTCTTTTGTCTTGCCCACTACATAAATGGTTCCGGTCGATGGATCGATTACTGGCGTTGCGGTGATGCCAATTTCTGGAACGATGTCAGAAGTGCTCAGATCGCCATTCGGCACGCTCGTGGCGCCTGCCGCTGCTCCGTGAGCAGCGTCCAACAGAGTAATGCGCCAAAGCGGAGTCGAGTTTGCGCCTCCATTAGAGTCGGCGTCGAATGCGTAGACGCTATCGTGCTCAGTCGCAACGAACACAACGTTGTGAGTTCCTTTTCCAGAAATCGCAACGTTTGGATCGTAGAGCGGCTGCGCATACAGTTGGCCATCGACAGGATAGGAGAATAGTTTGCCGAAGCTGGTCTGATTGACGTTTGCCGGAGTCAGAATCGTCTCGGTGGTGTATGCCCCGGTGCGGGCGTTGTTATTGTGCTGAGTAAGAACCGGATTCTGAGCCGTCACCGGGCAGGAAAGAGAAAGAAGCGCCGTCAGAACGATCAGCACTGACTGTGTTATGGACCTGTTGGACAAAGCTGCACGGCTACGTGCAGCCACCGAAGACGGAATCCGCATTCGTGACGCCTCGAATGAATAGTCAAGTTAACTGAACTTCGGGGACGAAGTTTCAGGTCGATCGCAGAACAGTCCCGATTCCCTGAGTAACGGTGACCTCTTTGCGTTGCTTGAGGGTACACGCGAGGAGGATCGGCTTTGCCAAATCCATCGAAACTCGAGGACCAACCCGCAAATATTTATAGCAGAAAGCGCCTGCTATATGCAATCGCGAAATCGCGCAAAGCCATTAGATTCAATAAGATAGTACGAATAGTACGGATGTACTACCGTGAAGTAATGGGAACCTTTGACTTTGCCCCGTACGCCAGCCGAGATAAGATACCGTGCCCACTGGAGGAATTCATGACCCGCTTATCTTCGCTACGAACGTTTTCGCAAATCGCCCTGGCCGCCTGCGTAATGATGCTGTGGGCGGGCCACCTGTGCGCGCAGGAACAGAGCGGTCTGCTGACCGTGAAAAAAATCTATTCGCAGCCGGGGCTGGGTGGCAGGCTGTACCGAGGGGTGCAGTGGGCGCCGGCCGGAAACATGGTCACCTTTTTTGTGCCAAACAGGGCCGGAAAAGACGCCAAGGCAGAACTGTGGGGTCTTGAAATCGCCAGTGGGCAGAGACGCCTGCTGGTCAGCGCGGAAAAGCTGGAGACCGTGCTGCCTGCCGGAAAGACTCCGCAGACGCAGGCTACCGGGCTCGGACGGCATCCGGCTTCGCAGTACGTGTGGGCTCCGAAGGGAGAGCAGCTTTTGTTTGTCGGGCCGAATTCGCTGAGCTGGTTTGATTTGAAGACGCAAGCGGCGCGCACCTTGCTGCAGGGGAAAGAAACCATCGCCGACGTGAAGATTTCGCCAGACGGGAAGTTTGTCAGTTTTGTGCGAGCGCACAACTTGTTTGTCGTGAACGTGGCGGATGGGAAAGAGCGGGCGGTTACGCGCGGGGGCACGGAGGCAGTTCGCCAGGGAGAACTCGACTGGGTCTATCCGGAAGAGCTGGACTTGAAGACGGCGTACTGGTGGTCGCCGGATTCCACCAAGATCGCGTTTTTTGAAATGGACGAGAGCAAAGTGACGAAATATCCGTTGGTGGATTTTGCTTCGTTTGAAGGCGAGGCGGACCAGGAAAGATATCCCATCGCTGGTGGAAGTAATCCTGTGGTGCATGTTTACGTGGCGAATGTGAATGGCGGCAAAACCGCATTGATGGACACTGGCGCGGAGACGAATCTGTATCTCCCTCGCGTCACGTGGTTGCAGGATTCCAAGCGAGTCGCCATTGAGAGGTTGAATCGTTCGCAGACGCAATTGGAATTGCTGGTTGCCAATGCGGAGACGGGAAGGTCCAGCGTGGTGCTGACCGAGAAGGACGCATACTGGATCAATGTGTCGGATGATTTGTATTTCCTGAAAGATGGCAAGCGATTTTTGTGGTCGAGCGAGCGCAGCGGTTACCGGCATTTGTATTTGTACGGGCTGGATGGAAAAGAAGAAGCGCAACTGACCAAAGGCAACTGGGAAGTCACGGCGCTTGAAGGAGTGGATGAAGCGAAGGGAATTGTCTACTTCAACGCGACGGAGAAGACACCGATCGAAAGACATTTGTATCGCGTGGGACTGGATGGATTTGGATTTGCGCGCATCACAAAGCAGGACGGAGTGCATGCCGTGCAGCTTTCCGTGGAGGCCAGCGCGTTTGTGGATACGTATTCCAATGCCATGACGCCGCCGCAACAGTGGGTAAGCAAGATCGATGACAGCGCGCCTATGGTGTTGAATGAAAATAAAGTGACCGAGCTTGCGGAATATAAATTGTCGCCGCCGGAATTTATGCGCGTGAAAACGCATGACGGAATGGATTTGAATGCGTGGATCATCAAACCGGCAAATTTTGACGCGGCGAAAAAATATCCGGTACTGGTTTATACGTATGGAGGACCGCACGCGCAGGTGGTGATGGATCAATGGAGCGGAGCGACATTTTTGTGGCATCAAATGATGGCGCAAAAAGGCTTTGTGATTTTTGCGATGGACAATCGCGGGTCGGCGGGGCGGGGGCATCTGTTCGAGGAGCCGATTCATTTTCGATTTGGCGCGCAGGAGATGTCCGACCAGCGGGACGGGGTGGCGTGGTTGAAAGGGCAGCCGTGGGTGGACGCGAAACGCATCGGGATCTGGGGCTGGAGCTACGGCGGGCACATGACGCTGCACGCGATGTTCGAAGACCCCGAAGATTTCAAGGCCGGCTTTGCGGGAGGGCCGGTCACCGACTGGCATTACTACGACACGATTTATACCGAGCGGTACCTGGGACTGTTGCCGCAAAACCAGGAGAGCTATCAGGAATCTTCGCCGATCGAGAAGGCCGGGCAGCTACGCGGCAAACTGCTGATTGCGCACGGAACGGAAGACGACAATGTGCATTTTGCGAACACGCTGGCGCTGGTCGATAAGCTGATCGCGAGCGGGAAGGACGTGGAAGTGCTGCCGTTTCCCGGACGGGGGCATGGAGTTTCAGATGCCCCTGCGCGGGTTTTCCTGATGGATCGGGTGACGGAGTTTTTTGTGGAGAATCTGGGAGCTAGGCAGTGATCAGCGATCCGTGCCCGGAGAACGCCTACACCCTTTTCCTGTAACTAATAAAGGGAGTTAGCGGAGGGCGTTTCTGCGGGCAGATTCGAGAGGACTTTCGCCCGGCCCTCGTCACCAGCGGCTGTCGGACAATTTCGCGTATAATCCAGCCTTCCTGGCAGGTCAAAGGAGCCTTGGACATGGCGCTAGAACGGAGTGTTCGGCAACTTGGCGATGTCGCGATCCTCGATCTGAGCGGGCGCTTGAGTCTCGGTGAGGCATTAGCCTTCGGTCCAGGGAGTGGCGTCGTGCTTGCCGATGCCATTCGCGAATTGACCAAGAAGGGCGAAAAGAAGATTGTACTGAACCTCGCGGGCGTGACTTACGTCGATAGCTCAGGCGTGGGGCAGCTGATGGGTGCGTTGGTGACTGCGCGCAATCAGGGCGGCGATCTCAAGCTGCTAAAGCCGTCTGGGCAAATCCTTAATTTGCTGCGAATCACCAAACTGACCGGCGTGTTCGATGTCCATCAGGACGAAGCTGCCGCGATCCTGTCGTTTTCGAAATGAGGAGATGATCCATTCGAATGGCTCGAACCAGCGCGCGGCGGGGGCGGGAATAGCGAAGAGCGAACCCACGCTTCCGAAAGCTGAAAGCGCAGGCCCCCCCCCGAGAAAAAGTCAAAAGCGAAATCAAAAGTGTGGCCCACCCAGGGTCGCTTTAACTGCAAACCGCGGAGCAGCCAGCCATCCGGCCACAAACAAGGTATAAACCCAATGAGATGGCCGCCGCACTACGAGCGATAACCTCAATCGGACTCTCCCTCTGGATTTCCGCGCTGGCTTGTCTGCTGGGGTGTAACCAGCTTCTCGCCGTTCCCGCCTGAACTCGCGACGCACATTCCGCTCGGACCGCTTTGATCGAAAGGCCCAGCTGCCATCATTCGCACCCTTCGAATCCGTCTGAGCGGAAGCAACACGATTCGACTACCGTCTCTTGCTGCTTGCCGGACGACATCACGCAGAAAGCCATCGCCGGCGCGAGCCTCCAAGTTACGCACGCCGCAGCACAGGCCCTCGCAGTTGATGTCGCAGACCATTCTCGGGCGCTCATAGAAAATATTTCTCCCGAAAGCCTGCACCACGGCAGGGAAACGATTTTGCAGGTCCACCTACTAGGCATCTAGAACCCCGCCGAAAGACCTTCAAACGTCTGCGAAAATCCCCGCCGATGCAGCCGGGTCGTCCGATTAACTCTGCAAAATTCAAAGGAGAAAAAATGAAATTCATCAGGACAATTCTGTTGTTAGCGGTGATCGCAGTCGGTTTGGCCGGAGCGGCAAATGCCACGATGGAATGCTGCCCCTCGGCCGACTGCTGCGCGTCCTGCGCGGGCTGTTAAGCCAGCTTGACGATCGAGAGGCGCGCACCTGGCGCCTCTCAGGGAATAGGGGACAGATCCCCAAGGTTCCGAGTATATTAGCGGCGGAGTGCTGAAACGTCCGGTGCAAATCCAGCAAACAAAAGGGTGGTCTGCATGTGACAAAACTCTTACAAGTGTCTGCTACTGTGCAGCGGGTGGCTGGCGTCCAACTATTTGTACGCCGAGTTGAAGATAAATGTTGCGTCACTCTTATTTTCTAGCGCTCTTACTGTTGTTGAGCACGACCGTCGATTTTGCTCGGGAAACGCCTGGCGAGTCTCCGGCCTTCACAACCGTACCAGAGCTTAGCGCTGGATTCGATCTGCTCTATCGGCAGAGATTCGTCGAAGCGCGCGAGGCTTTCGCAAACTGGGAATCCCGCAATCCGGAACAGCCTTTTGGTCAGGTGGCCATAGCCGCCGGCTATCTCTTTGAGGAGCTCTCGCGCCAAGGCGTACTGACCAGCGATTTTTTCCTGAACGAAAAGAAATTCCTGAACGGGATTGACGGTAGCCCGGACCCGGAGCGGATGAGCCATTTTCGCGATGCTGTAGCTCGCGCTCGCGCACTTGCCGCGGAGCGTCAGAAGACAAATCCCAAAGATGGAGAAGCGCTTCTTGCGCTGACGCTGGCCGCTGGAATGGAGTCGGACGAAGAATCGATTCTACAAAAAAAGCATCTCGCCGGCTTGAAGAGCATGAAAAAAGCGAATGGATACGCCAAGGAATTGCTAGCGCAGTATCCGGACGCGGCAGACGCCTACGTAGCCACCGGTATTGCAAATTACATTATCGGATCGCAGAGCGGCGGGACGCGCTTCGCGCTCTGGTTTGGCGGAATTCACGGTGACAAAAAGCTCGGTATGGAGCAGGTCGCCAGGACCGTAGAAAACGGGCGCTATCTCCGGCCGTACGCCAAAATCATCCTGGCCCTCGCCGCACGCCGTGAAAAGCAGGATGCGCTGGCGCAAAAATTGTTGCGCGAATTGAAAGAGCAGTATCCGGATAGTGCGCTATTCGCTTCGGAATATGCCAAAGCCATGTCCGTGCCTTCTGGTAACTGATTGCGGGAAGCGCCGGAAAAATCGTTAATGCCCTCGCGCTGCGCGCCCCTTGACTCGGAGGATTGATCCTTGGTTCTGGGACATCTGGATCCGGGGCTCGGATTCGGTCCATAGCAAAAATTCAGTTTGCGCCACGATTTCCGGCCGCAAACTAGGCCATTCCGGAGGTGGTTAACATCCTCAAGGTGTGCCGCTCCTGGTTTCATCGGATCACAAACATGACCACATGCGTTTCAGACCAGCGCGCCAGGCCGCGACGGTAGAATTTATGCGCGGCTTGGATCGCCTGATACATGCTAGCAGCGTCGTTTCCGTACTGGTCTTGGCAAAACTCGTGCAGCGCCTGTTCCTCTATCGCTGGAAACGGCGCCGGCGTTTCTTCGAAAGGTATGGCGGCCGTGAACAGCTTGTTCATCGACAGGGCTGCCGCGGACTGCTCCCGTTCCTCAGTTCGGACACCGTTGACTCGTTCTTGAGCGTCGAGATAGTCGCCGAGCACATAACCCGAATACTCGAAGTCAACCTCCTCCACCAAGGCTGCTGCCCAGGCCGCGTTGAATTCGTCGCGGCCGCGTGTTACCGGCTTCTTAAAGATCCACTTGCCAGTCACTTCCTTACGCACGTCTGCGGCCAGCCGTACGCATTCCCTGAATCCCTCGCGTCGAAGTACTACGTAACTTCCAATTGCGCTCATGGCTTGCTCCGAAAATAGGCGGCTGGCAAACAAAATTCAGAAAGTGAGTTCGTTGCTTGTGAGCACCTGCTGTCAGCAAGACCAAAGAGCCGACCGATCCGAGAACAAAGTCAAAAGAACCGGTCTAAAGATCGGCCGCTACAAGAGCCAAACAGAAACAAAGCCAAAACCCGGCCCGCTTCGCAAGCGGCCCCTACAAAGCTTACTGCTCGAAGACTGGAGGCAGGCCTGCGATCCGCTTCCACTTGAGGTTGACGTTGACCTGGACGCGATTGGCGATCTTGATGAAGGGTATGCCGCTGTTCATGCCATACTCTTTGCGGTCGAAGGCCATAGTGCCGATGATGGTTCCCGCAGAGGTCCCTTTGCCGGAGTCTTCGACCTTCAGTGTCTCCTTTTTGGTGACGCCGCGAATGGTGAAGTCGCCGTCGACTTCGAAACTGGTGGGACCGGTCTGGCGAACCTTGGTCGAGCGAAAGGTGATGTAAGGATCCTCCTTGGAGTTGAAGAAATCCTTGCCCTTCAGCTTGCCGTTTTTCATGCCGCTGCCTGTATCCACGCTGTCCGCCTGAATCCGGATTTCGAGCAGGCAAGTGGAAAGTTCGCGAGTTTGAAAGGTAAGGGAAGCGTCCCACTTCTCAAATGTGCCTTTGATGGCTACGGAGGATTCCACGTCGAACTTGATGGAGCTTTCGACCGGCGTAATTTCGTAAACCGGCGCTTGCGACCAGGCTTGCGGCGGGCGTACAGCGCACAGGAACAGACACCAGGAAGCGATCCGTACGAGGCGTGTTGACCGCGCCCGGTGCGCGGCCGGCAAGAATTCTTTCATGAGCCCTCCAGCCCCTTCCGCTTCTTCGTGGACTCTACGGTTATAGCAAAGGACTCGCGATGGACGCTACGCATCAGAAGGAAAGCCCGGTACCGCCGGCGGGTTTAGCGGACTGCCGGAGCGGGTGGCAAACAGAATCGGGGGATAAGCGGGAAAATACAGCGAGCGCGTGTTTTGCTACATCTAATTTTCGGGAGAAGGGAAGATGAAAATTACGGCTAAGTTGCCGTCGATATTTGTGACGGCGGGCATTTCGGTTTGTTTGAGTTTGCCAGCATTTGCGCGCACCGCGAGTCGGCCCCAGGATCAGGGGACTGCCGAGACGCAATCAGCAAAGAAGGACCAGCAGCAGAACGCTGCGAGCGGTCCTGGCAAGGAAATCGGCAAGGGCGGCGAAGACGTCGGCAAAGGCGCGGGCAAAGGGGCGGAGAGTCTAGGCAAGGGCGCCGGCGGGGCCGCTGGCAATCTGGCGACCCTGCATCCTGGCTCCGCCGCTAAGGATCTTGGCAGAGGCGCTGCTGGCGCTGGCAAGGACGTCGGAGTCGGCACCGGGAAAGGCGCAGCCAAGATTGGCAAGGGAACCGGCAAGGGAATAGGGAAGCTGGGTAAGAAGATATTTGCCAGGGGCGGCAAGGATAAGAAGGAATCGGACTAAGAACCCCAGGCGCAACACCGGCACCCGGGGCACCCGGCTCTTGTCGAAGGCCGCCCAGAAGGCGGTTGATTCTTTAGGAGTGTGCCTGCTTGCCAAGCTGAGTCTCGTCACTTGAGCGAAACAATCCTTCCAGGCGAAGGTAGCTGGCTTCCATTCCGTGTTCCATGCCTGTGGCGAGCATGGCCGCACGCGTTTGGGCGTCGGGCAGAGTCATTCGAATGGTCATCAGTGTTCCGCTACCCTCGGCTTCAAAGCGCGTTTCAACACGGTTGTCAGGAGTGGGATCGGGCAGGTACATGCGCTCGACATGAACGATCTTGCTGTAGGGCTGGAGTTCCAGATATTCACCGGTGATGTGGAATCCAGCGCCTTTTTCGTTGGTCCACTCGTAACGGATCTTGCCCCCGGGCCTGGCGTCGTTGATGCAGACCGGCATGGTCCAACCTTCAGGGCCGAGCAACCATTTTTGCACTAATTTCGGATCTGTGTGGGCTCGGTACACGGCCTCGGGAGGGGCGGCGAAACGCCTGGTCACGACTATGTGCGTGTCGCCTTCGGTCTTCAGTGTCAATTTGCTCATCTTTTTTCTCCTCTTTTCGGTTTTTCCATGCTGGCCAGAACTTCGTCGAGCCGGTCGTAGTTTCTCTCCAGCACTTTTCGAAGCATTGCCAGCCATTGCTCCATCGCGTCGATACCGCCCTCTGCGAGACGGCGTGGGCGCTTCGTGCCCTCGACGCGACGCGCAACAAGTCCGGCATCTTCGAGCACTTTCAGGTGCTGAGAGATGGCTGGTTGGGTCATCTCGAAGGGCGCGGCCAGTTCCATGACGGTCGCTTCGCCTTTGGCGAGGCGGGCAAGAATGGCGCGGCGAGTCGGATCGGCCAAAGCGGAGAAGGCGGCATTGAGGTCTGGACTCGTATTCATCATGTATAGCTTATATAAGTAAATTGTTATGGTATGTCAAGAAGAAAATGTGGCTGCGACTCTGGTCCGGACGGGGAATCGCGTTTGTTTTCGACTCGCGGTATGCGAAGGGTGGTGCGGGCGATACCGTGCACAGGCGAGAATGCCTGTGCTGCTTCGGAAAAAGCGACGTAAACGTGTTATGGGGCGAGGATGTCTTTGGGGTGAGATTTGACTTGGATGGCGGCTAGGCTGGAGGCGTCCCAGCCGCCGCCGAGGGCTTTGACGAGAAGGACGCTGGTGACTAGCTTTTGGCCTTGGATGATGGCGAGCTCCTGTTCGTTGGTTAAGAGGGTTTGCTGCGCGGTGACTACGTCGAGATAGCTGACCAGGCCGCCTTTGTAGCGGTTGGTGGCGATGTCGAGATTGCGGCGGGAGGCGTCCACGGCTTGCTGCTGCTGCAGAAAAGCCTGGTCCAGGATGCTGAGTCCGGTGAGGCTGTCCTGTACTTCCTGGAAAGCCTGCAGAACGGTGCCGCGATAATTGGCGACGGTGGCGTCGTAACCGGCTTGTGCGAATTGGACCTCAGCGCGGCGCGCGCCTCCGGTGAGGATAGTCTCGGCGATATTGGCGCCCACCGCCCAGAAGGTGCTTTGCACGTTGGCGAGTTTGGCGATGTCGGCAGCCTGCCATCCACCGTTAGCAAAAAGATTGAACGACGGATAGTACGCGGCTTTGGCGATGCCGATTTGAGCGTTGGCGACGGCCATTTCGCGTTCGGATTCGGCGATGTCCGGACGGCGCTCGAGCAGATCGGAAGGCAGACCCGCATTGAGAGCGGGAGGTTCGCCTGATAGATCGCGCGGCGCGACGTGAAAGTCGGGAGCGGATTTGCCGACCAGGACGGCGATGGCGTCTTCAAATTGTTTGCGCTGCTGGTTCAACAAAGTGAGTTGAGTGCGTGTGGTGTAGAGAAGAGTTTCTTCCTGCGCGACATCGAGTCCGGAAGCTACACCGCCGTGATAGCGCGAGTTTACAAGATCGAGACCCTTGGTGAGCGCGTCCACAGTGCGCGAGAGCAGAGAGATTTGCGTGTCAAGCTGGCGCAGAGAGAAGAAATCAGCCGCGAGCTGAGAGGTGATGAGCAGACGAACATTCTCGAGATCCGCGGCACTGGATTGGTAGCTGGCTTGCGCGGCTTCAATGCTGCGACGGCGGCGGCCAAAAATGTCGAGTTCGTAGTTGACGGTGAACGGAAGCGTGTAAGTATTTTGCGAGACCGGGCTGATCACGGTGAAATTGCTGTTCGGAGGGCGGTTTCCGGAAAGACGCTGGCGCTCCGGAGTGAAACCGGCCCCGGCCTGAGGGAATTGCGTTGCGATCTGAACGGCGGCAGTGGCACGAGCCTGTTCGAGACGAGCTACGGAAATTTTCAGGCTTTGGTTGGACTGCAGAGCCTCGTGTTCAAAGCCGGTCAGAGCGTCATCGTGAAAAACTTCCCACCAGTCGCCTTTGCCGAGGGCGTCCTTGGGAGCGCTTTGGCGCCAGGGTTCGGCAACGTCCCAGTGGGCGGCTTTAGGCGCGCTGGCGCGCTGATACTTTGGGCCGACAGTGCAGCCTGCGCCGCAAACAGCCGCGAGAATTGCAGCCACAGAAAATGAGCGAGCTAGTTTCACTTACCCTTGCCTGAGGAGGATGAGTTGGGCGTAGATTTCGAAGGAGCATTGGCGCCCGGAGTTGGCGAAGCGGGCTTTACGTTCACTTCCTTGACGTTAACCTGCTGACCTTCTTCAAGCGAGTCGGCGGGGTTGACTACGATCCAGTCGCTGCCCTGCAGGCCCTGAAGAACTTCCAGTGAAACACCATAATCGCGCCCAATAGTGAGTTGCTGCAGGTGGAGTTTGTGATCGGCACCAACTACCACCGCGCGCAATCCTTCGGCGCGAAACAGCAACGCGTTGACCGGAACTTGCAGGCGAGCGCTTGCGACTTGTACGTCAAGATGAACCTGAGCATAGCCGCCGGGGAGCAATTCGCCAGTCTTGTTGGGGACATCCACTTCGGTGAGGAGAGTGCGCGAAGTGGGATCTATGGCTTCGGCGGTACGAACCACTTTGCCCTGGAATTTGCGCCCGGGGAACTGCGTGAGTTCCAAGTGAGCGGGAAGGCCGGGGCGGATGGAGGGCGCGGCGCTTTCCGGGACATTGACGTAGACGCGTAGCGGATCGGTCTGTGCGAGAGAAAAGAGCAGCTGAGTGGAACCGCCGTTGCCGGCGTTGATCAAAGTGCCGATGTCCACATTGCGGCGTGTGATGACGCCGCTGAACGGAGCATAAATGTGTTTGAAAGATTCGAGTTCTGAAAGACGATGAACGTTGGCTTGAGCGGAAGCGACGGTGGCCTGCTTGGCGGCTAGATCGCCGGTGGCATTATCGACTTCCTGTTTGGAGACGCTATCGGTCTTGATGAGATCTTCGAAGCGAGTTGCCGTGATATGAGAGAGATTGGCGTTGGCCTGCGAGGTATCGAGGTCGGCTTTGGCCTGAATGAGTTGCTGATCGACTTCGGGAGTGTCGATGTCGGCGAGAAGCTCGCCTTTCTGGACACGGGAACCGATGTCGCGGTACCACTTTTTGAGGTAGCCGTTGGTGCGAGCATAAATCGGCGACTCGACATAAGCCTGCATGGAGCCGGGGAGGACGAGACCTTCCTCGGTGGGTTCGGTGACCGGATGAATCACGGCAACGGTCGGGACCGAACGAACTTCGGTCTCTTTGGCCAGAGCCTGGTATTGCGAGCGGCGCTGGAACAGAGTGAACGCGCCGAGCACCACCAAGGCGATGACCCCGAAAATGAGAACGCCGAAAAGCCGGCTCTTGGGGGGTTGAGACTGGTTTTCGAATTCCGATGCCATAGAAACTGACCTCTTCCTACCTGCAAATGTTGCCGCAAGGTTCTAGAGCGGGCCCCAAGTAGAGCCCGCACTTGCTTCAGACGCTCGCGGCCGAATGATGTCTGCGACGCTCGAGCCGGGTGTGAATGATGGAGAAAACACACGGCACGAAAAACAGAGTCGCGAAAGTCGCAAAGAGCAAACCGCCGATGACGGCGCGACCCAGGGGGGCATTTTGCTCGCCGCCTTCGCCAAGCCCGATGGCCATGGGCACCATGCCGATGATCATGGCGAGAGCGGTCATGATGACTGGGCGGATGCGGACAAAGCCGGCTTCCAGCGCGGCATCGCGCGGGTTCTTGCCTTCAGCCATCTGCTCGCGAGCAAACGATACCATCAAAATGCTGTTGGCGGTGGCCACGCCCATGCACATGATAGCGCCGGTAAGCGACGGCACGTTCAGGGTGGTATGGGTAAGGAGAAGTATCCAGCAAATACCAGCAAGAGCGCCGGGCAGGGCGGTGATGATGATGAAAGGATCGAGCCAGGACTGAAAGTTGACGACGATGAGCAGATAGGCGAGAAGAATTGCACCGGCAAGACCGATTCCAAGTCCGATGAAGGAGTTGCGCATCGTCTGTACCTGGCCGCGGACAACTATGTGGCTGCCGCGCGGCAAGGATTTTTCTGCGTCGGCGACTTGCCTGAAAACCTGTTCCGAGACCGCGCCGAGGTCACGTCCATCAACGGAAGCGTAGACGTTGATCATGGGCTGAGCGTTGTAGTGAGAGATGTCCGCAGGACGCACCGCGCTGGAGGTGGTCACAAGGTTTCCGAGGATTTGCGGAGTGGCGCCAGCTACCGCGGCGTTCACAGGAGTATTTTGCAGCGCTTGATAAGTATCCACGCGATATTGGGGAGTTTGCACCGCGACGTTGTAGCTGATGCCGTTTCGCGGGTCCAGCCAGAAAGAAGGCGTGGTCTGGAAGCTCGAACTGAGAGAGATGAGAACGTTTTGCGCAACGTCGCGTGCCTGCATGCCGACGGACTGCACGCGAGTGCGATCAATATTCAGGTACAGAGTCGGCGAATCGAAGGCTTGCTGGATATGGACGTCGACGGCGCCGGGAATATGGCGCATCTCGGAAGCCAGTTTCTGGGCCACGGCGTAGTTGCCCGGTTGGTCCATGCCGGTGATGGCAACGTCGATGGGAGCGGGAGTGCCGAAATTTAGGATTTGCGTGACGATGTCGGCCGGTTGAAAGAAGAATTGCACTCCTGGGAATTTTTCGGCGAGGATTCCGCGAAGTTCATTGACGTATTCGGTGGTGCCTTTGCCGCGCTCGCCCTTCAGTTGGACGAGAATTTCGGCGTCGGAGGTGCCAAAAGTTCCTGCGTTGCTGTAGCTGAGATTGATGCCGGAGTAGGGAAGCCCGATATTGTCGAGAACTGTTTCCAGTTCGTTTTGCGGGATAATCTGGCGGATAGTCTGGTTGACCTGATCGGCGAGGCGGGCGGTTTCTTCAATGCGAAGGCCGGTGCGTGCGCGCATGTGCAGGCGGATTTGGCCGGCGTCCACTTTAGGAAAGAAGTCACGGCCGAGAACGAAAACTAAGGTCGTCGAAAGCAGGCAGAAGCCCAGGAACAGCGCGACAAACATAGTGGAAGATTCCAGCGCCAGTTGCAAAGCGTTGCGATAGCCTTCGCGGAATGTTTCAAAGGCGTGTTCGAACTTTTGCTGATAGCGGCGGAAGAAACCCTGCTTTTCACCGGAATGCTCGTCGGCGTGATATTCGTCCTCGGAGCTCAACAGGTACATAGCGAGCGTGGGAACGATGGTGCGCGACCACATGTAAGACGCAAGCATGGCGAAGATGACGGCTTCGGCGAGGGGCACGAAAAGAAATTTGGCGACGCCGGAAAGAAAGAACATGGGAATGAAGACGATGCAAATGCAAAGAGTAGAAACAAAGGCGGGAACAGCGATCTGCTGGGCGCCGTCAAGAATGGCCTGAACGGTTTCCTTGCCCATGGCGAGGTTGCGGTTGATATTTTCGATTTCGACGGTGGCGTCGTCGACGAGAATACCGACGGCGAGAGCCAGGCCGCCGAGAGTCATGATATTGATGGTTTCGCCGAGGGCGCTAAGAAGCAGGATGCTGACGAGAATTGAGAGCGGAATGGAGATGGCGATGATGATGGTGCTCTTCCAGTTACCGAGAAAGAGAAGAATCATAAACGCCGTCAAAACCGCAGCGATGAGGGCTTCGCGAAGCACGCCTTGAATGGAGGCGCGGACGAAGAGCGACTGATCGAAAAATTGAGTGACCTTAAGGCCGGGGGGATAGGAGCCAGCGTTGTACACAAGCATGGCTTTGACGCGGTCCACGATGTCCAATGTAGACGCGTTGCCGGTTTTGTAGATGCTCATCAGAACGCCGCGCTGGCCGTTGGCCAGGACGGCGTTGGTTTGCGGGGAGAATCCGTCGCGGATATGGGCAACGTCCCTCATATAAATTGTGGCGCCGTTGACGGTTTTGACGGGAAGGTCGTTCAGCTCAGCTACCGATTTGGGACTACCGTTCATCTCGACGTTGTATTCGAGTGAGCCGATTTTCGCGGTGCCGGTGGGCAGAATAAGATTCTGCGCGTTGACGGCATTGACGATGTCAACGGCGGATAAGCCTTTAGACTGCAGGGCGGCAGGGTCGGTATCGACGGAGACCAGGCGCTGCTTCCCGCCGTAGGGGAAAGGAGTCGCTGCGCCCTGGATGGTCGCAAGCTGCGTGCGAATGAAGTTGTTGCCAAAGTCGAAGAGCTGCTGCTCGCTGAGGGTGTCGCTGGTCAAACCGAGTTGGATCACCGGAACAGTAGAAGCGGAATAAATAATGACGAGCGGCGGCGTGATTCCGGGCGGCAGGGAGCGCAAAAATGTTTGCGAAATGGCGCCAGTCTGCGCAAGCGCGGTTTGGATATTTGCGTTTGGCTGGAAGTAAACCTTAATGACGGCTATCCCGTTGAGCGACTGCGATTCGCTATGTTCGACGTCGTTGACCAGAGTTGCGATGCCGCGCTCGACCGGACCGGTGATGCGTTGTTCCATTTCCTGGGGCTCGAGGCCAGTGAAAGTCCAGACCAGGCTGATGACGGGAATGTTGATATCCGGAAAAATATCGGTGGGCGTGCGCAACAGGACGAGCGGGGTCAGCAATATGATGACCAGAGCCATCACGATGAAGGTATAGGGCCTTTGCAGCGCTAAACGAACAATCCACATACTATTTTTCGAGTTCCTTCAGTCGGGAAATAATTCGTGGCACCCGGACTTTGTAATCGACCGCGAAGAAAACCGTGCTTTCTATTAGACCGCGAGAACCACGGTTTGGTTACGCCGAGCAGTCAACCCGCCCTGGATCTAAATACGATACATCGACACGCGCGTTTGTCACAGAAATTCGCTGAAGGGATGCGGGCGGAGCGGCCGCAGTCACGGAAAAATTGTTGGGCCAAAATGGCGTGGGAAAAATCGCGGCTCTAACGCTAACTATAGTGGCGAATGGGCGAGCAGCAACGAGCGATGAAGTGTTTGCGGCCTATTTATGAGTCATGGTGAAGACGCCATCCCAACCGGATGGAGGCTCGTCGAAAAGATATTCCTGACAGCGCTTCCAGTAAGCGCGTGCCGGACCGTCATCGGGCCATTGATCGAGGATCGATTGGAACGCGGATTGAGCCGCAAGCCAGCGGCGCTGCCGGAAGAATGTGCGCGCTTCCTGAAAACGATCGAGGCGGGTTCGCGTGTCGGCGGAAAGATCGGCCGCGGCGGCCACCAATTCATAGATGACGACCGGTTGCAGCTTGCCTTTCACGCGGATGAGATCGAGTTCGCGAAAAACCAAGCCGGAATTTTTCGTTGCGAGGTAGGTAGTTTCGTTGACCAGGATGTGGGTGCCGTAGTCTTTATTCAAGCCTTCGAGCCGCGAAGCAAGATTCACGGAATCGCCCAACGCGGTGTAGCCGTAGCGTAGAGAAGAACCCATGTTTCCCACGCTGGCAGTGCCGGTGTTGAGGCCGATGCCGATATCGAGGCGGGGCTTGCCTTGGTCAGCCCACTTTTTCTGCATTTGGTGAATTCGCGCCATCATGTCCAGGGCGGTCTGGCAGGCGAGCACGGCGTGATTTTCCTCTTCGAAAGGTGCGTTCCAGAAAGCCATGACCGCGTCACCGATGTATTTATCGAGCGTGCCGAGGCGTTCAAAAATGATGTGAGTCATGTCGGAGAGATATTGATTTAGGAAAACCGCCAATTCCTGGGCATCGAGTTTTTCGGAAATGGTGGTGAAGCCGCGAATGTCGCTGAACATCACGGTGATTTCGGTCTTGCGCGGCTCGACGAGTTCGGGATTGAGAAGCAGGCGGCGAACAACCTCCGGGCTGAGATATTGGCCGAAGGCGGTGCGCACGCGACGCTTTTCCCTTTCTTCGATTAACACCCGGAAGAGCGAAACCAGGATAACGTTGGCGGTGAGCGTGAGCGCCGGAATCGTAAAGTTCAACCAAGAGCCTTTCAGAAAAGCAATATAGTCCGCTGCGGCGAGAAGCAGCAGCAGGAAGACGCCGCATCCCATCCAGCGCGGAGAGACCAGGGCCATCCAGATGCCTAACGGGACTCCGAAAGCAAAAATTAGCAGGAGGTCCCAAAGCGATTCCTTCGCTCCGCGGTGCAGAAAATTTCGGTGCAGGATGTTGTCAATGACGTTGGCGTGAATTTCAACGCCGGGATAATCAAGGCCGCCGAATGGGGTTGTTCGCAAATCGCCGATTCCGGTAGCGGTTGCGCCGATCAACACGATTTTTCCTGAGAATGTGCCGGCGGGGACTTTGTGTTCGACGACGTCGGCCATGGAAAAGTGCGGGTAGGTATAGCTGGGCCCATGAAAATTGACGTAAGCTCGGCCGAGGTCGTCGGTGCGAATCTGAGCGCGATCACCGAAGACAATGCGGGAAGCGCCTACCGGACCGAATTCCAACGCGACCTGATCATTCGGAAGATTCAAGAACGAGCGAACCGTCTCTACGTCGAGCGATGCGTAGATGTCCCAGTCGGCGAGATCTTTCGAACGACCGTAAGGAATAATGAGATTGGCACGACGGACGACTCCGTCGATGTCGGGATAAACATTGAAAAAACCAGTGGAGGAGGTCTCTTCGCTCAGTGCGCTGGTCAGTACCGAAAGATTGGCTTCAGTGCCCTGCGGCAGCAGGCGATCCGGCTGAAATTTCTGAATGAGGCTGATGCGGTCCTGTTTTCCGGTGGCGGGATGGAGCGGGCGAACGCTGGGGAAAGAATAGAAGGCGATTTCGTTGGCATAGTCGTCGAGCGTTTTCTGATCGAGGCCCCGCAGATCGGCTTCGGTGTGAAGAAAGAAATTGCCGAGAACCACGGTGCCGAAATTCTGGATGGACTTTGCGAATTGTTTATCGGCGTCGTAAACGGCGATAGTTTTTTGCAATTCCGCCATCAAACGGGGATCGACTGGCTGGCCGCGTTTCTGCCGCGCTTCGAGGTCGGCCCAGAGCGCGCGCAACGGCGCGGAAGATTGGTCCGGTTTGCTGAAAGTGACGTCGAAAGCCGCGACCTTGGCTTTGTCTTCATGCAGCGCGTCCAGAAGATGCGCGAAGTGAATGCGCGAAAAAGGCCACTTGCCCAGAACTTCTTGCGAGCGTTGATCGATATCCACAATCACGATGCGCGGATCAACGGGAGCGCTGCTGGGTGAGCGATAACGAAAGCGGGTATCCAGCGATGAATATTCGAAGCGCTGCAAAAAATTGAAAATGGGCGTGGGACTTTCACCAAAGAAGGTGAAGAAGTACAGCGCGAAGGCGGAAAGGGTGATGGCCAGGCTGATCAGGAACGAGACGCGATGCTGCCACCAGGAGAAGAGAAGTTCGTAGACGCCAAAACCGCTGCGGCCTTGGGACCATTTCGGCGAGGGGTTGGCCATGAACTGTTACGCGTAAGCGATGAAGCGCAGCGGCGCAATTCGTGCGGGCGAAGTTGCGGCTATTTTGCCCATCACTATTCGCGGACGATGAAATTCAAGCGAACGCCGGAGACTTCGACCAGGTCGCCATCGTCCAGCTTGGTCGGACCAGGGATGGAAACGCCGTTGACCACCGGGACTTTATCGCCGGAGCCGATGTAGTAGCCGTCATCGCGCTGGTTGATCTGGGCGGCCATTTGCGATTTAAACCAGCCTCGAAGTTTGATTGTAGCCATTGCCGACTTGCCGATGGTAGTGAGCTTGTTGGTAAGAGTGTATTCCTTGGCGTCGGTCTTTCCGGATAGAACCACGATGGTTGGGACCTTGATGCGTCCTGCGGCAAACTGGGTACGCTCGCCCATGGCAGCGGCCTGCTGAAGCATGTCGCGGCGAACCTTGGTGTCGAGGACCATGGTTTCGTTGATGGAGCCAGCGGTGGTCTTGCGCCCGGATTCATAAGGCAGAGGCGCGTCGCCGGTGGCGTCCACTTTAATGTGATGTTTGCCGATCCAGATGGAATCGCCGTCGTGCAGCGTGGCGCGTTCGACGCGCAGATCGTTGACGAAAGTTCCGTTGAGGCTTCCGCGATCTTCCACCACGAGGCGGCCGGATTCGAAATAAACGCGCGCATGGTCGTTGGAAACGGCGAGATTGTCCACGACCAGATCGTTGTCCGGCGAACGGCCGATGCGTACCGTGCGCTATCCGACTGGAACCTCTTTGACCGTTTTTTCTTCAAACATCAGCGACAGCTTGGCCATATCAGTTACCTCCGGCGGAACCATTTCCGCTTGCAGATTTTTGCGCCCCCGAGCGCAGCCAGGAGAACCAGCCCTTAGGTTCGGGCTTGAGAGAAACAACGATGACGGAAACGTTGTCGACTCCTCCGCCTTCGTTGGCGTGTTCGATAAGCTTTTCGGCGGCGCGTTGTGGATCCGGCTCCGCTTGGAGAGTCCCGGCAATTTCCGGTTCGGTGACCATGCGCGTGAGGCCGTCAGAGCAGAGGAGCAACACATCGCCCTGGAACAGAGGTACCTGTTCGATGTCCACTTCAACTTCCGGTTGCGTGCCAAGAGCGCGAAGCAAGACGCTTTGCAGATTGCTTTGTTCGGCTTCGCTGGCGGTCAAGATTCCGCGGCGGACTTGTTCGGCAACCAGCGAATGATCGCTGGTGAGTTGCTGAAGCTGTCCGGTGCGAAGCAGATAGACACGGCTGTCGCCAACGTGGCCGACGCTCAGCTGCATGTCTTCAATCCATGCGGCGGTTAGGGTTGCGCCCATACCTTGTTGTTCGGGATGATCTCGCGCGGACTGAAATACTCTTTGATTGGCGAGATGAATCGCGCTTAAGAGGCGCTGGCTTTTGAGAGTCAAACCGGGTTGCGGTTCGCCAAGCAGCGGAGCCGCAGGATTTTCCTGGCCCTCAAGGCAATGCTTCACAACGGTTTCCACCGCGAGCGCGCTGGCGACTTCGCCATGCGCTTCGCCGCCCATCCCGTCCGCGAGCACATAGAGGTTTAGCGGAGAGATGATACGGTAGCTATCTTCGTTATTGGTGCGCACCATGCCCACGTGCGTGGCGCCACCGGTCGAGATTTGCAAGTACACTCCCCCCTCGCGAGGCGGACGGAGACAAATCCGCGCGCACCCCTACGGGCTCTCAGATTGACGTTATCAGAGGCGAGTTGAGCGGGAAAGGACGTGCGTCCTACTGATTACCCACTGATTGGAAACACGATGCGCAGGGACGTGTGACTTGGGAGAGACTTAGGTGAAGATAGTCGCTTGCGACCGCAGCTTTCAGGACGCAGCTGTAACTCTATGTGGAGACTAGCGTTAGGGATAGTATTGTCGCCTCTACCGCGCCGTTGGCGCGTAGCGCTGCAGCCAGGAAAGGGGCTTCCCTGGGTCAGCGCCACAGTCTTGAGCGGACTTCTTGAGAGCCTGCTGGCGTTTGTGGGATTCGTCTACTGGTATTACGTTTCGGTTACAACCTGGGCGGCGAACGCCATGGATTCCGCGCTGCGGAACGGACCGGAGCGCGCGGTTCCGGGACAGGCGATCGGATTTTCCGCGTTGGTATTGCTGCTGCTGCATCCATTCAGTTGGCTGATGATTTTTTTCGTAATTGAGGGGCTGGTGAGATGGCTGGCGGCGGCGTTCACTGAGCAGACTCTCGGCACACTGCCGCTGGCGTTCGCTGACTGGTGTTACGGAAAGGCCACCGGACGTCCCGCGGAAGGCGACGCACTGCACACGCCCAGCGCGCGAAGGCAAATTCAATCGTTTATTTTAGCGGTGAAGGAAAAAATCACCGCCATGCGTTTACCCGTAGTTGCGGACGAATTGCTCGAACGATCCGAAGGCGGCGACGCCTACCTGGAGATTCATTCTTCGCACAGAAAAGCAGAATGGGTTCCACCAAAGACGGTGCGAATCGGAGACGCGTATTTTCGACTGGAACAGTTGGCAGCGGGCGAGAAACCACGTCCTTATATTTTTCGGTTACGGAGGGTAGCTGCGGGAGTTCCGGGATGGAACGTGATTGTGTACGAACCGCCGCGCGACATCTAGCAAACGATTGAAATGGAGCCGGACTCGACGCCAAGTCACGATTCGATGTTGCCAGGCTTTCTCAAGTTGTGATTCTCTCCTACAATGGCAGGCATGAAGCTGCGCTTGTTTTCGCTTTTGGCATTCTTTGTGGCGGCAACATGGTGTGCGCGCGCGACGGCAGAAGAGCAGCCAGCACCGGCAGCGAAGAATGCGCGGATTTTGCTGGTGCCGCGAAAGATGATTTCGGGCGACCGGACGACATTGGCGGTTCTGGATGTGAATGGACGGCTGACGCCTGGCGTGACGATCGCGTTTTCAAACGGCGATCATGTGACAACGAATGCGACCGGACGAGGGGTGTTCGTTGCGCCGCTGACTCCGGGAATACTGTACGCGACGATTCAAGGACGGCAGGGCCGCGTGCAGACGCAGGTGATTGCCCCGTCAGCGGAAGCGAGCGCGCCTGCGGTGGTGCAAGCGCCGCACTTTGCTTCGTTGAGCGATCGCTTCGAATTGCAAGGCCACGGATTTTGCGGCGACGCGGACAAAAATATTGTGCAGGTGAATGGCGAGGCTTCGCTGGTGATGGCAGCATCGTCGGAATCGTTAACGATTTTGCCGCCGGAAAATTTGCAGCCTGGGCCGGCCGACGTGACCGTGGCGTGCAACAAGGGCCCAGCGAGTGCCGCACGCCTGATTTTTTTGTCGTTGTCACTGGAGGCGGATACTTCACCTATGCAGCCGGGGCAGAAGCGCACGCTCACGGTTCGAATCGCGGGCACGCGCGACAAGGTAACGCTGGAGGCCCACAATCTGGCGCCGGAGATTGCGGAACTTGCCGGGGGCAACACGACGAAGGCGATTTCGAGCGGCGGAGCAGAAAATGTGGCGACTTTTCCGCTGACCGGAAAGCAACGCGGAAACGTTCTGGTATCCATACGGCTGATTCCGTGGGCGGTTCGAAACAAGGCCTAGTTGCTGGCTATTTTTAGCCGCCATTTTTGGCGAACAGCGAAGTGAGGGGCAAAGATTCCTGCGTTGTCGAGAGCGGCTTCGCCGGTTCGCCAGGATCCAGCATTCCTTCCAAAGCCGTTGCCGTCTTGTCGAGACGCTTGTCGGCTTCCTGATAACTCTGCTGGACATTTTTCAGATGAGTGCCGACTTTTTCGAAAACTTCGGAAAAATTAGCGAAATGTTTTTTCAGGCCGGCAAGACCGTCGGCAAGCCGCTGGGCATTTTCCTCGATCTGCATGCCGCGCAAGCCCATGGCAATGACGCAGAGATGCGCGTAGAGCGTGTTGGGCGAAACAGCGACAATGCGTTTTTCGCGGCAGTAGGCGTCGAGCTGCTGGCCTTTATTGTCCGTGCATTGCAGCAATTCGTAGTACACGCTCTCCGACGGAACGAACATTAATGCCAGGTCGAGGGTGTTTTCGCCGGGAAGAATATATTTTTTGGCGATGGAGTCCGCGTGGATCTTGACGGCGCTGACAAAAGTGCGGCGAGCTTCTTCGCCGTCGGTCTGAATACGGCGGAAGGCATCGAGCGGAAATTTCGAATCGATGGCGAGAATTTTCTTATCGCGAAGAAAGATGGCCGCGTCTACGCATTCGCCGCTGGCGAAACGGTACTGCGAGGTGTACTGCGAAGGAGGCAGGGAATCCTCGAGCAAACGTTCGAGGGCGACTTCCCCCAGAATGCCACGCGTTTTCGCTCCTCCGAGCACGGATTCGAGCGACTGCTGGGCGTTGCTCAGCCCGCGGCTCACTTCCTGAAATTCGCCGAGTTGTTTGTGGATGCGCTCCATCATGCCTTGCGTGCTCTTCAGCTCATCGCGCATGGCGGACTGGCCTTGCGCGGAAATTGACGCGGACTGCACAACCCCGTCGGTGAGAGATTTGCCGACCATATCGAGGCGTTGCGTGACCGTGCTGGCGAGCGTGGTGAGTTGCCCCGTGGCTTGCGCCTGAGCCGTGGCAACCGACTGCAGGTCGTGGCGCAGTTCGCTCATCTGCCCTTCGATCGCTGCGCTTCTTTTCTGTGCGCCTAGAGTCTGCAGCGCGGCCCAAACCACAACAGCAGCGACCAACAGCAGTCCGGCAATAAGAATTCCTGACATGTATTCTCCCCGCGATGACAGGAAGCGGTACTTCCTACTTTACGCGGATGAAAAATTTCGGCAAGTGCGCAAAAAAAAACCGGAAAAACCGGGCCCTCTCGTTGTGAACCACAGAGCCTCTGCAAAAAGGGACGTCAGTTACCAGCGCAACTTGAGAGCGAACTGGAATTGCCGCGCGTCATAGGCTGCCGTGGGCTGACCGGCGAAACAAGTTTCGCCAGCGGTGGGGTCGCAAAGCTGATTGACCGCCGCGATATTGGTGCGGTTAAACAAATTGAAACCATCGGCGATGAGATCGAGCTTCAGCCGTTCGCCGAGGGGAATCTGCTTGGATAGACGCAGATCAACCTGGAAAAAGCCCGGGCCAACGAACGCATTGCGGCCCAGATTTCCAGTGCAGCCGGCAGGCGGAGTGAAGAAGGGCACCGAAAACGTTGCGCCATTGTTGGTAAGACAAACGTCGGCGGGTGCGAAATGTACTCCGGGGATAAAGGGGGAAGTGGTGCCGCCGCTCGAAACGACCGAAGGCCGCGCCTGGGAAGCGCCGAGGTCCAGACGCGTGTCGGTGCCGGTGATGACATTGAATGGCCGGCCGGAGGAAAGTTCGATGATGGGTGCCAGGGTGAAATTGCCGATGAAATGTTTCCAGGCGCTGTCGCCGATTTTGCCGGAAGCGGTTTGGAAAACAGCACTGGTGACCCAGCGATGGCGCTGGTCGTTGACGGAATTTGATTTTTCCAAATTCGCGAAGCGGCTGTCTTGCGGTTCGAGAGTGGACTGCAAGTCAGTTCCGGTATCGATGGAGTGCGACCAGGTGTAGCTGGAGAGCAGTTCGAAGCCCCTGGAGACGCGTTTTTGCACGTTGACGGTTAGTGCGTTGTACCAGGAACTGGCGTCGGAAAGTTGCGCGTCCACACTGTTGAATGGCACCGGCACGCCGAAGCCGACCGGGTATCCAGCGAGGTGAGCGAGCGCAACCTCGTTCGCATAACCGCCTGCGGCTGCCGCAAAGGACGGGTTTGGCCCGGATGGCCGAAAGAAATTGAAGAAAGCCGGCGTGCCGACGAAGCCAACGGCTGCGAGGGGATTGCAATTCGGCGCAGCAAAGCCTTGCCCGAGTGCGCCGGGCGCTATCAGGAAGATGCTTCCTGTCCCTGTACTGACGCAAGAATTCGGAGCGCCGGAGGGAACAACAACGGTGACAGGATTGCTTACGCTCAAACCGGAAGCCGCTGCGTTAAAGGCGTTTTGGTCCAATAACTGCGGATCGGTGGAGTTGACGTCCACGGGGCGATTCAGGTGAATGCCGCGAGTGTATTGGTAGCCTACGCTGATGGTCCAGGAGCCGGCGAGTTGACGCTCGATGGTCAGGTTTCCCTGCTGCGCGTATCCGTATTTGAAGTTCGCGGCGACCGGCAGAGTGAAGGGAAGAATTGGAAGCGGGAAACCTGCGGTCAAATAGTTTTGGTTCGCGAACAAAGAGTTCGCTGCAGTCGGATTGAATCGTTGCTGGTTCGGAAGATAGGCGAGGCTCAACGGAGAAAACACCGCATCGGCAGAGGAGGTGTTCAGCACGCCTTGAAAGATTGAAGAACCGTTTAAGTTAGCGGGGGTATCAGTTCCCGGGCCGCCCGCGGTTGCGCAGTCAGGGGTGACCAGTCCACAGGCAGACGGTGTTCCGCCCGCGGAAAGTAACTGTACCGAGCGGCCACCGTCGGCGGTCACGGAGTTGAACGCAATGGCCAAAAGCGGGTGGTCGTAGAAGAGGCCATAGCCCACACGGATCACGGTTTTTCCGTTACCCTGCGGATCCCATGCCAGGCCGAAACGGGGGGCAACATTTTTGTAATCGCGGGGGATGCCTTCGACCACGCCGAGCGCTTTTTCCGCGGCGGCGTTTACGGCGGTTGCGGGCGTAAACAGCGGACTGATTTCCACGTCATAGCGCAGGCCATAATTGAGGGTCAGTTTGCGACTTACGCGCCAGGAATCCTGCGCGAAGAATCCAAATGGAAGATTGTCGAAGGGCTGATTGGAATTGCCAATGCCCTGAATGTAGGTAGTCGGGATCCCCAGGCCATAGGCCTGCAAACCGGTCGCGCCGGGCAAACCCGCGAATGCGGGGCTGAAAGAGGTGGCCGCAATTCCGCCGAAATTAACGTCGCCGCCGAAATCCAGTTCAAAGATTTGCGCTTTTGCAGAACGCAGCTGGATGAGGTTGACATCCGCGCCAAACTTGAAAGTGTGATTGCCCCAGATTTTCGCGATGGTGTCGGTAAATTCGTTCCTGCGCTCGATGCGGTCCACGGTGGAGTAGGGCTCGCGGCCGAAATAAGCTACGCCCGGGATATTAACGCCGATTTGATCTCCGCCAGGCAGTTGCGAGAAGCCGAAGTGCAGTCCGCGCCGTGCGAACTGGTAGCGGAAAGTGTTTACGGACGTCGGGCTGGTCACCGTATCGTGCTGGAAAGTTACGTTCAGGTCGCGCGATTGATTGTAGCCAGCGCGACTGCCGGAGTTTTGTCCGAATACCTGGTTTTGCGAAGTCGAGGGAAGTCCAGTAACGAGCGACGGCGAAACGCCGACACGAATGAAAGAGTGATTGTTCGCGTTCCAGTTCTGGTCCAAGCGCAAAGACCACAGGCTGGTTTTTTCCTGTACCGGATAGTTTCCGCGAATGGAATTCAGTCCGACGTAAGATGCTGGGAGTGGCGCAACATAGACTCCTGCAATGGAGCAGGTCGCCCCGTTGTTGACTGGCTGTCCGGCGGGACAATCCACGGGAAGCGGAAATTGCGCGCCAGGTCCCGGATTTAAGAAGCCTCCAGTCAGGCCTGGCGCAACCACTCCTGGATCGATTTTGTTCAATGCGACGCTGGAAGCCGAGCCCATTAAAGCGGCGTATTGCGAGGCCAGCGCGATCTGGCCTTGTCCCAATAATTGCAGTACGGCAGCAGATTGATCGGAAGTCAGCTGCAAGCCATCCAATCCGCATCCGCCGCAGTTGAAAGGAGAGAGTCCGAAGTTGTCAATCCCGATGCTGGAAAAGCCGGTTTCTTCGCGTTGCGTGTACTCGTAGGAGCCGAAGAAAAATGTCTTGTCCTTCTTGATTGGACCGCCGATGGTGAGACCGGACTGCGTGCGCGTATAAGCCTGTTTGACGGGCTCAAGATTCCCTGTGACCGGATCAACTTCCCCGGAGAAAGCATTGCGGGCTTGAAATGACTTGTTGCGGAAGTAGCCAAAGGCATCGCCGTGAAATTCGTTTCCGCCGTTCTTGGTGACAATATTGATGACCCCGCCGGTGGCGCGGCCATATTCCGCGTTGTAGTTGCTGAGAATGAGCTGAAATTCCTGGACCGCTTCTTGAGAAACGGTGGAGCGAATACCGTTCACCGAGTTGTCCACGGCATCGGCGCCGTCCACGGTGACCATGTTGGAACGCGCACGGGCTCCGCTGACGTTGAGGCCGCTGTTTGGAGCGGGACCGATGGTGGGCGACACGTCGCGAGTGGTCTGAGAGTTGGTCAGCGTGAAGTTGATGTAGTTGCGGCCATTGATGGGCAGGTTGTCGATGCGACGCTGATCAATGGTTTGCGAGACTTCGGATTTGGTGGTTTCTACGGCAGCGACCTGGGAGGTTACGGTGACGGTTTGCTGTACACCGTGGAGCTCGAGCTTCGGATTGTAAGTGGCATCCTCGCCGACGGTTACCACCAGATCTTCGGCGGTAAAGTTGCTGAAGCCGGAGCCGCCATCGACTGTCATCTTGTAGGTGCCCGGGGGCAGGCTGACGAAGGTGTAGCGCCCGTTGTCGTCGGTGCTGGCTGTTCGTTCCGCACCGGTAGACTTGTTGACCAGCGTGATTTTGCCGGACTTCACTCCCAATCCCTGAGGATCGGTTACCGCGCCGGAAAGAGTGGCGGTATTACTCTGCGCGGAGGAGCCAACGGGGTTCCCCAGAATCAGCGCGAGGAAAATCGACAACGCGAACACAAGCTGGTTGCGTTTCATTCACTGCCTCCGAATTTTTGAACTGGCGAAGCGCCGCTACCCCTAGCGGTTGCGGGGCAACAGCCCCGCGCACAAACGCTAAATCAATTGGCTACCCGGCTTGTACTTGATACTACCGTACATTGCAACCGCAAAGTTCCCGGATCATCGTCCGTGCATACTGTCAGTCAAGCCCGCGCCGCGGAATTTATGAGCCAGGGTGCGCTAGAAAGTTATCCTTGCACGAGGATGTTGTTCAAGCGACAAGATGCGTCAAAAGGCGAGTGACGCGCGATGTCGCGCTGGATTTAACGCGCTGATCGATGGCGGGTTCCGGCGCCGCGTCAGGCGCTTATAGGTGTTTTTGGACCAGCTTGCGGAGTTTGTCGCGATCGTCGCTCTTCATGTGCACGAACTCGACGCCGTTGCCGTCGGGTCCGGCATTGCGGACTACCGCGGTGAAGTGAATCTTGCGCAGGCCGGAGCGAACTTCCAGCTGAATCGTGTCTCCGACGTTCAATTTATTGAGGGATGCAAGATAAGCTCCCCCGAGGCTGATGGTCTTGACCCGCGCCATGCCCGATTGACCGCCTTCGATGTGTGCGCGGAGCGGCGATTCCAGGGGGATACGTGCGTAGCGGCGGGGCACCACAAAAGTCACGCCGCCCTGTGAACTGTGTTCGTAGGCGGAGCGAACTTGCGCGGATGCCGGGCGTTCTTCCAGGAGCGCCAGGGCATCGGCGGCCACGGTACGGACTCCGGCCGGTTCCGCATACGCCAGGCCATCGCGCTTCTCACAAATCTGCCGAAAGAGTTTCGCGGCTTCGATCACGCGCATACGGGCCAGTGCCTCGATGGCTTTGATGCGAACATATTGATCGCGAAGTGTCTCGTGTCCGCCGGCAGCGATGTCCATCAATTGCGGAATGGCGGAGACCTCCTGAGCCAGGCCAATGTGATCGATCATCATCGGAACAACCAACGGATGCGCATCGCCTAGCAACGCGGAAAAAATAAACGCTGCGGAGCGCGCGGAAGTTGCGTTCGCGGGGCGAGCGATTTCGCTGACCGCCAGATCCTGCAGATTCCATTCCCAACTCGCCAGTGCGCGCGGCAACGCGCGCAGCAATCTTTCCGGATCGGCCGCGGCAAGCAATTTGATGGCGGCGCTGACGCGCTGCCTGCGCGCTTCGTACAGGCGCGTTTCAAGAAGATTCAGCACCGGCACGCCAATGGTGCGCAGCAAGCGCGCCATCGCCGGTAGCAGTTCCGCGCTGTGAGGCTCGGCAATCAGCAAGGTCAGGCGGTCCAGAAGCCTTTCCGGATCGCGCACCAGCAACCTCGGGAGCGCCGGATCGAGCGCGCGATTTGCCAACGCAGCGTCTACCAGCAGCAAGAAACGGTCCTGCGCAATCAAGCGTAGCGCCAGCGCGTGCATGTGTTCGAATTGAGATTCACGCGGGGGTTTTTCGAGGCCCGACAGAATGCCTTCAAGGCCTGCATAGTCGCCGCGCGTGACCGCGATGCGTCCGAGCACTTCCAGAAAAGCCGAAAGCAGCGCTGCGGTTTCCGGAACTGCTTCGTGTTCGAGCGCTCTCAGTGCGCAACGGTTAAGTTCCTCAGGTACCTGGTTAGGCCAGAGTGATTCGATGACTGGCGAAAGTTCTTTCAAGCCGGCGGCCACGGTGCGGCGCGCCGCTCGATCGGAAGTCTCCAGGCGGCGTGCGTAATTCAAGAGGATGTTGCGCGCTTCGCGGCGGGGAGCGTCCGCACCAGCATCGGCAAGCTGCACCAGGGCGGAGCGAATCGCACTGACCGGAACGCACCATACTTCCGGCCCGCGAAGAACCGCTGATTTTTCGCGTGGCGCAAGTTCGATCCAGAACTTTTCACTCATTTTTTCGAAATGTGCATCGTCGGCCCAGGTCGACGCCAAGGAAGACAAATGCTTTGAAGAATGCGGTCCGGTGTACCCGCCCGCCGAAACCATCACTTTGCCTAGCTCGCGGAGATTCCTGCGAAACTCCTGCGGGTTGAGGGTTCCCTGGGTTAGTTCGGCGCTAAGCGATTCCAGGATGATCTTTTCTGAGAGCCGCACCAGGTAGGGTTGCGGTTTTTCGGCTTCTTGCGGGTTGTGTTGAGAAATCGTGTTGAGCAAGAGATGAACTGTTTCGCGCCGGGATTCCGCGAGCGCACCATGGATCGCGCGAGCCGCTTCCTCTGGAGAGAGCCCGCGCGCGCTTTCCAGTGGAGGCGTAAGACGGGCAATCAGTCGTAGGACCTCAGAAAGATTTTCCGAAGTCGGCGCGCTGATTGGCGTGTCAGCGTCCTCATTTGCGGAATTTCCACCGAAGGCGACCATCGCTGCGACGAGACTGGACAGCACTGTGTCCACTTTGCGATCCGTTTGGGCGTTCACCAGAATGCCTTCCACACCGTATTCGAGCAGCTTCGCGTTCCACCAGGAATTGCGTTTGTTGGGCAGCGGGTCTTTTGATTTTAGCAATGCGGCGCGGATGAGTTGGGCGAGCGTGTCGAGTTCGCCTACATGGAATCGGCGGAGAATCACCAGTGTTTGGATTCCGGCAAGTTGAAAATCGGCCGCCAGGTGCTGCAGTTCGCCTTTGGGGTCGGGAAGCGGCGCTTCGTTGAGCTTGGGGACGACCAGGGCTGTGCGCTCGACGCGAATTTCCAGTCCGCCCATTTTTTGCACCAGCTGCTGCAAGGAATCGTGAGTACTCTCGAGACTTTCGAGATTTTTTGGGTGGCTGTGGTGGTACAAGCGGCGAGTGTTGAGCAGAATTTGCAAATTTCTTAATGCTCGATGAACTTCGTGAATTCCTGTGCCGCGGTCGGATTGAGCGGGGCTCGCAAACTCGGATACACGGGCCGGCGAGCCCGCTTTCTCGGTGCTTGCAGGACTCGCTGCCTCAAATATCTTGCGATTTTGGAAAAGGCTCATTAAATGTGTAATCCGCCGAAATTCACTACAGCTCCTGCCTGGCAGACAGGGACTGCCAAAGAGAAGTAAGGGCACGTCGATGGCCCGCGGAATCCCGTGTAAGTCTCAGAAAAGAAGGTCTTTATTGAATAGTACTAAAACTCCGATAGGCGCCTTGGGTGAAAATGTTACGTTGCGGGCTTATGACTACCGGATGCGCTGCAAGCTCGGTGACACGCTTACTGTCCCTCCCTCGCTGGCTTGGACCGCGCTGCGGGACGGTTTATAGCCTTCTAACTTCAGCGCTATGTTATGGATGCCAGAGCTGATTTCGACCCGGGCCGGCGTCCGCTGGCCTGTGGAAATTCCGTCAACCCAGATTTCAGCACCTGTCGGCGTCGATTCGACCTGCGCCCAGGCCACATGGCCGTTCTTCTCGCGCAGTGTGGCGTCGACTCTGGTCTGGACTTCGTCTCGGACTTGCACAGAACCGGAGTAAGCGTCATAGCCTGGAAGGCGCAGAACTATGTTGTATTTGCCTGGAGCTAGTTGCAGGGTCATCGGAGTCTGGCCCGATTGCTTATCTCCGTTAAGAAAGACATCAGCCCCGGTAGGGTCCGACGTGACCAACAAACCTTGCGCGAGAGGTGCCGGCTGGTTGACCTGACCCTTTGAGGAATCGTCTCCGGGCGAGGCGGTGTTGCTGGTATCGTCGCGGATATCGTCTGTGACTTGAATCCCGGCAGGTGCATTTCGCAGGAACTTGAGCAATTCGCCGTGTTCGAACGGGCGCAATTTGCCAGAGAGTGTAAGTGTCATCCCTGAGCTCTTAATCGAAAGTCGATCGCGAAGGTTCCTTTTGGCCGCCATTTGTAGAATTTGATCTTTGTACTGGGCGGCCGCCGGCAAAAGCGAGTTCGATGTGACAACCGGCGGGCGCGAAGCTGCGCGCTCCGCGGACTTTGCGGAGGATGGTGCCGGATTCGGTGCCGCGAGTGTTTCGGCCGACGTGCTTGCAGGCGACGCGGATTCCGTCGTTGTATTCTCGGTTGCGTTGGTAGCGGCTGGCTCGGAAGCTGCCTGGTTTTGCTGTACTTCGGATCCGGAGTTGGGCCCGCGATTATGTTGCTGGCGTGCGGCCTGAAAGACTGGGCGGATTCTCTGCACCCCGAATACGATTACGGCCAACAGCAAAATAGCGGCCAGTACGGTTGCGAATAGGTTATTTTCTTGCGGCTCCGGTGCGGGAGCGATGGTCCCCGTGCGGCGGACTACCGGGGTCTGGGTTGGAGCGGAAGCGCGGGAAGTCAGTGAGCGCGATGCCGAAGCGAGTTGCGCGCTATCCAAATAGCCGCCCTGAGATTGGGTATTTTGCGAGTTGCTGACGGCGGGCAGCGTGGCATTCGGATTGGACGCCGAAGACAGCGACCGGTAATTGCGCAGATCCTCAAACAGTTCGCGGCAGCTCTGGTATCGCGCCGCAGGCTCTTTCGCCAGGGCCTTCATGATGATGTCGTTCAATCCTGGATGAATGGAGGAATCGATGTCGCGCGGGGCGGTGGGCTCCTCATTCACGATTTTATAGATGACCGTGGTGATGTTCTGGCCTGGGAACGGCTTTTCGCCGGTGATCATTTCGTAAAGCACCACGCCTAGGGAAAAGATGTCGCTGCGGCCGTCCACCACTTTGCCTTTGATCTGCTCGGGCGACATGTAACTGGGAGTGCCGACCACGTGCGCGGTTTGTTGAACGGTGCCGAATTGCAGAATTTTCGCGGTGCCGAAGTCGGTGACTTTTACGGTGTCATCGGGCGTCAACATCAAGTTGGCAGGTTTGATGTCGCGGTGAACGATATTGCGGTCGTGCGCGAACTGCAGAGCGCTGCAGGTTTGCTCCATGATGCGGAGCACTCGGGGTAGAGGAAACATTTGTCCCGCGTCCAGCAGATTTTGCAGGCTCTTGCCTTCGACCAATTCCATTGTGATGAAGAACAGGCCGTCCTCTTCGCCGGCATCAAACACGACGACGATATTGGGATGGGTTAGCAGCCCCGCGGCGCGGGCTTCGGTCTGGAATTTGGTGAGCAATTCGGCGCGCGTTAAGCCAGTGCCCTCCTCAGAGAGGAGAAGAGTCTTTACAGCGACCGCGCGGCCAATGACCGGGTCGGTCGCGTGATAGACCACACCCATCGCGCCACGGCCAAGTTCACCGGAAATTTCGTAACGACCCGCTTTGGTAAGCGTTGGCATAGCGTTCAAGCGCGCAGGGCCGACTTAGCTATGAGCATTTCTCGAGTAGCACCAGCGACCGTCGGCAATCGACACCCTTACGCCTGCCTTAGAAGCTACCGAGCAAGTTTTCATGGGGTCAATCCGACTGCGGTACTACTGTATCGGACTCGCCACGTGGAGGCGCGACGAAGGCCAGCAGAGAAAAATCAGTCGTCGAGGGACTTTTCATCGCCACTCAGGCGGCAGCCGCGCAAAGGTTCGTGCAGGTGTCGACAGGGAAGAAGTCAGCCCAGAGATAAGGGACTACGGTCAAGGAATTCTCCGAGAGGTACGGGAAAGTTTCAAGACCTCAGGAAATGGCGTTGCAGTCGGCCTCGCTGGAATCCGCTAGCAATTGTGCGAAGTCGACGGCAAGCTCGATCTTTCTTCATCTCGAGATGGCGCAGTCTCTTAAAGTGAGCTTGCTAACACTCGTGAACCAATTTTGTGCACCGACCTTCCTTTGGCTCCCCGCATTCATGTGAGAATGGAACGAGGATGGAGCATTGGCCGGCACGTCGGTAATTGACTTATTGTCTTAGTTCCTGGTGACACAGCCAGAAGTTTCGCGGCGCTCCCAGATTGTGGTTGCCTGTGCCGTCAATGAAGTGATGGGGGGGAAATGCAAAACACGGTCACGAGTGTCCTCGGATTCTTGATGTTATTCAGCTCAGCCTCACAGCAGGAGCGGCCCCGCGAGTTGAAGGGTGCTGGACATTTGCTTGGAGAAACTGCTGATCGTTTCTTCTCCGAAGATGTCGTTGGGCAACTGCTGCTCGCATGCCAAGCAGGGGACCGGAAAGCTGTGAAACAGCTGGCAAAGGCCGTAAACCCCGCCGCAAAACCCAACGCCAAAGAAGTTTGTTCTAATGCGGCTCTCGTCAAGCAACAAGCTACAAGCGGAGCACGTCAGGAGTACGGCGGCGGCGACGACAAAGCGATGAGGACGGATGCATTTACCTTGGACGGGGGCCACTTGGTCAGAATAGATATGGTATTTCACGTCTCGACCACCGACGTTGAAGGATACCACCCGAAATACTTTGCTGAGCTCTTCAAGGGGCTGCGGGAAGCGTACGGGGAGCCGTCGAAAAGCTACACCGAACCCGTGTTCGATGCTTATGGCGTAAAATATGACGCACACCGCGCTGAATGGATGGGCAAACAGGATGTCATCACAATTATCGAACAGCCTGGCAGAAACGGTCGAACCGAAATAGTCGTGGAAACGCTTGCAGAACGCAACCGGGCCACAAAAGCGCCCAAGACTGAGAATCCCCTGCAATAAGCAATCCCTCAACTGGAATCTCGGAGACTTGAATTTGACGGATGAACGGTCCTCGATGTGCCTGACGAGGCCAATTAGTTGTCGGTCGGACTTACAGCCTTGAAAACACCCGCGGCTGCGGCGCCGCCAACAAAATCCGCTACAAGGTAAATCCAGATATTCGGCCAGGGAGACAGCCCCATAGTGGAGATGCCCACCGCCACTGCTGGGTTGAACGCTCCGCCCGAAATGTTGCCAACGGAAAACGCCCCCACCAGAACCGTGAAACCGATGGCCAGCCCATAAAAGGAGTTGCCGGATGTGCCCTTCGCCGTAGCGGTGTTCAGCACAACGTAAACAAGCGCAAAGGTGAAAAGAAACTCTGCAAGAAGTGCCGGTAGTGTCGCCGGCTGAAGCGGCGTAACGGCAGCCCCTCCCTTCAAAAACTTGACTGCAAACGCCGCCAGCAGTGCCCCTACAACCTGAGAAATCATGTACGGCGCTACATCTTTGGCCTCGCACTTCCCGCGTAGCCAAACGCCCAGCGTGACAGCCGGATTGAAGTGCCCTCCGGAAATATGCCCGCCAGCAAAAATCATTACCATTAGCGCCGAGCCTATCGCTAACGGAGCGAGCGCTCCTGCACCGTTGCCAATTACTGTGCACCCAACCGTCAGGACAAGAAAAAAGGTCCCGATAAATTCAGCGATGTACTTGTTCATGACTTACACCCGTTGATTCTCGATTGTAGGCATGCCGTGACAAGCTAGAGTACGGTGAGCATATCATGGATCTATCAGCGCAAGGAGCGACGGTCAGGGTACCGGGATCTGAAAAATGTTTCGATGAACTGCCGTTCTGGCATACACAAATGTGTCTGGTGACACTCCCGGGGCGAGATTATCGCCGAGGTACTTGAATCCGGACAGATCAATTATTTTGGTGTGTGCCAGGCCTGCGAAATCCTCGGGAGAGCTGAACCCTGCCGCGGGCAATTCCGGAAGCGATTTTCCCGGTGGCACTGCAATGGCGACGGTGGCGCCGCTTTGCGTGCGCTGTCCCAGCGGTTCCACGTAAAACCGGGCTCCGTCGGGAGACCATTTGGCCAGATTACAGGTAGCTGGACAAATCTTTACGATCGGGCCGCCCTGAACCGGCACGGCAATCATCGCTGTGGTTGGTGATCCGTTGACTGGCGCGAGCGCAACGGCGAAGAGCCCGTCCGGCGACGTGCCCATGAAGTGGGTAATTGGACTATTACTTACTTTCGTGCGGCCGGAACCATCCGCTTTGGTTCGAAAAAGAAAGTTTTTGTTGCCCTCGGACGCTTGGAAAACCACTTCGCCAGCAGGACCAAAGAAAGGATATCTCTCTCCCGATGAAGCCAACTTTCGGGGTGGAAACGAGTGATCGCAAGCGGCTAGCCAGATTTGGCTTTTTTCGCTGTTTGGCTCCGTGGCGAAGACGACTAGTTTTCCGTCAGCGGAGACATTGAAGCTATCAATAACAAAGCCCTCTACCAGTGGGTCATTCTTCCCCGACGCCAAATCCGCGACCCAGAGTTCCTGCCGGGATGCCGGCGATTCCCGTCGTAACAGGTAATAAACAAACCGGCCATTGCGAGAAAATGCCGGGCTGAATGCGCTCCCTTCGGCGGAGATCAGACGTTCGCCTTTTGCATCATGCAGCCAAATTCCACTTTCGTTGGTTCCGACAGCCGAGATCAGGAAACGCCCATCTGGCGTGACCGCCACTCCTTCCTGTTGCGTGGGGCCGAACGTAATTTGCTCTGGATTGCCGGTCGGAAAGGGCTGGCGCCAAAGGTGGCTCTGTCCCTCAACAAACGCACTGAAGTATATCCACTGCCCATCCGGAGACCACGCAGCCGACAGGCACGCTCCGTCTGGACCTATGGGAGTTCCCGCCGAGCTGCCATCAAACGGAAGCAGCCGGCAGCGCTCCCAATCGCCGCTCCCGCCCATTTCTGCCACCAAAATCCACTTGCGATCGGGCGAAGCGTAGGAGTAATGGGCCATGCCGCGTTCGTGTTCCGGGAGATAAATTTCGCGCTGCTCCGAGCGGTTAAACGTTGACGTTTCTAATCCCATATGCAGTCCTGATTTGATTTCGGAGTAGAGTACGTGCTGTTCATCGAGCCACGTTAGCCCCGCCGCATTGGGAAGCAAAACGCGTGGCTCCCCTCCGAATGCGGAGATGGTGACGGTGTCCCAGCCGGGGATTCCGGCGCGGGTGTAAACCACTCGCGACCCGTCCGGCGAAAAAGCCAAGGCATACTTATGCCAACCGTCGTGGGTCAACTGCACGGGCTCACCATTGGGAAGCATCTTGATGTAGACCTCACCGATCGCGGGGAAACTGGCGGCGTTGCCACGAAGGAAGGCAATCATGCGGCCGTCGGGAGAAATAGCGGGAGAAAAAACCGCATCGCTGAAATTGGTGAGCTGCGTGTAGCTCGCGGATGCCCGGAAAGGCTTTCTGCCTTCGCGAGCGCCGAGCCATCCCACCAGCACTATAACCGCAGCAGCGGAAAGACCTTTGATTAACCAAAGACTTTTGACCGCCGCAGATTGCGGGCGAGCGTCGCCGACTTGCTGAGGGACGGTCTCGGGTAACGAACCTTCATAGTTCCCGCCAACGGAATCTGGACTAAGGCCGGAGGCAGTCGCTTTATCCGAAGCCGATGCCACCAGCAGCGCCAGCGGCTGTTCCCGCCGGATTTCTGCAATAAACCGATAGCCGCGTTTCGGCAATGTTTCCACAAAGCGCGGATTATCGGCCGAGTCCCCCAGCGCTTCACGAATCTTGTTCACCGCCGCAGCCAGGCTGTGGTCGAAATCCACGAACGTGTCATTCGGCCATAATTTGCGGCACACCTCTTCCCGCGTCACCACCTCGCCGGCATGTTCAAGCAGTACCGCCAGCAATTCGAACGGCTGCGCCTGCAAGCGAATGCGATGCCCGCTCTTGCGCAGTTCGCCCGAACGAAGGTCCACTTCAAAACGATCAAAGGTTATTCGCTGCGGTCGCGGTGCGGGGAATGGAGCGTCCTTGCGATTGGTGGTGGGCATGGCACGGATCCAAAGTCGGGGCGGTCGGATGCTAGCATTCAACGACCACGCGGTCAATGTAGCCGCTTTGTAACATCGATCTTAAGTCTAACTTTTCCATGCATTTAGCTGGTGAACGGGAATTAAACGCAAAGTAAGCGCCGGAGCATTGCGCTCGTGCGCCGATTGTCGCAGATTGCGTGCACCTTCACACGGCCCGGCTGTCCACGGCTGGAACAGAAAGGTCAAAACGAAGAAAAAACTTAGTGATTGCCAGGAAAAAGGAGAAAGACAATGAATCGAAGCTTCAGCAAATTCTTACAAGCGTTGTTGAGCCAGAGGTTTGCCGCGTTGGCTGCCCTGGTGGTTGCGGGGTTGTTGTTTACGGCCAGCGGAGTCAAGGCTAGTTGCTACGGTCCCGCCAAGAAAGCGTCTGCGGCGCCGTTTATTCCGTTCGTCAGTCCTCAAGAGCCGGAAGACTCGGATGATGCTCGCACCATCGTGGGTTTGTGGCATGTGATTTACACTGCCACCAGCGCTTCCGGTCCGTTCCCACCGACACCCTTTGAGTTCAACTCCTCCTACAAGATGTGGCATGGAGATGGAACCGAATTTGAGAACGTGGGTCTGCCACCCGTAGGTGGAAATATCTGCTATGGAGTCTGGAAGAAATTGCCGAACGGCAGCGTCAAGCTCCATCATATCGGTCAGATCTTTGACCCAGTCACAGGGAAGCTCGCCAACATCTTCACAGTGGACGAGGTCAATACCGTGGACCACAAAGGCAAGACCTATTCTGGCTATTTTGACTTCAAAATGTACGAGCCTACCGACACTTTCGGAACTGGGACGCCCCTAGCTGAAGTTAAGGGCACCACTGCAGCAACCCGCATCTCGGTTGATTGACGGGGGGCGGAGCCAACACACTCAAATCGGTTGCATTGGCGTAATGGGGCGCATGCGAGGATGCGCTCCATTACGGTGAAAACACTGTAGTCTAATCGGACATCTCTAACAATGCCGGCTCGTGTCAAGAAGTTTTTTTGTATTTTTTGTTCTCTCTTTTCTTTTTTCGAGCACACAACTCCGTTCACTCCGAAGAGTGGTCTTATTGGTTCCGTTAAACTCGGCTTCGACGACCACGGCTCGTTCGTAATCTTTCGGTCGGCTTCAGTCCGACCCAAACATCTCTTCGATCCGTACTTCGACCATGATTACTAATTCAAACTCCCTTTGCAGGGAGCGGGACGCCCAATCAAGTCGACGGCGCTCTACTTCACGCCATGTCCGATTCCGAGCTGTCCCGCGTACGAACCGAACTCTAAAGACTGCGAATACTCACAACCATTCCGCCACATCCAGTACAACCGAACCGCCAGCCTGCGTCCCATCGCTACTTTGGCAATGCTCTTGTGCCGACGCATCGCCAGGTGCATGTACCGACGCCGCCAGTCAGGATGAATCCGTGCCGCTGCTTGCGCCGCCTCCACCAACAAGAAGCGCAACAACGAATTGCCTTGCTTGCTGATGTGACCCAATCGTTGTTTGCCAGCACTGGAGTCTTCACTCGGAATCATCCCCACGTAGGTGCCGATCTGCTTGCCGCGTTGAAATCGCGTTGGAGTTCCGATGATCAACACATAGGCCAGAGCCGTAAGCGGCCCCACACCAGGATGCGTCATCAGCCGCAGAACTTCGGGTCGCTTCCTAGCTTCCCGCTCGACGGCTGCGGTTAACTCCTCGATCGTCGGGTTCATGCGGTCCAGCAGTTCCAACAACTCTTGCCGGCGTCGGCTGGCCCAGGAACCTAACGCGAGTTTCTCTAACTGCCCTCGTCCTTGTTCGCTGAATAGTTTTTTCTTCCAGCGGTAGCCCTCGTTCATCGCCAGCGCCTGCAGTTGATTCATGATTCGCGTGCGCATCTGCACCAACCGATGCCGGTGCCACAGTAGTTGTCGCAGATCCCGATTCTCCGGACCCGGTACCCAGATTTGCGGAAAGTTATTTTCCCGCATCAGTCTCAGCAGCAGTCGAGCATCCTCGCGGTCAAACTTCTGCTTCTTCACTCGCTTGGCTTTGATCTCCGCGGGATCGCCCATCCATACCTCGAATCCCAACTCTGCTAGCAGTCGCTCGAACCAGCGTGAATATCCGGTGGCCTCCATTCCTACCCGCACGCTGATTCCTCGCTGCCGTAGGTCTCGGTAGAATTTCTCTGCTTGTCCATCACTGTGGTTCAGTTCCTGTTCACCACACTCACCAGTCTCTTCCATTAAAAATGCAATCGTCTGAAAGCTCGGGTGATAATCTACGCCTATAATCATCATGTTCGGCTCCTTTCTCCCGAGCCTATGGTCGTCAAGCAACCACAGTTTACTCGGGTCGAGGAGCCGACATTGTTATGCAATCAA
>Ga0210406_10000798_pt1 | contig 41080 bp, 24 predicted proteins | sample IncBWC30MmetaG_FD_155454 | JGI IMG/M metagenome (GOLD analysis project Ga0210406, IMG submission 155454) | Forest soil microbial communities from Barre Woods Harvard Forest LTER site, Petersham, Massachusetts, United States - Inc-BW-C-30-M | ecosystem: Environmental > Terrestrial > Soil >... | reverse complement strand
ACTTCTCCTTCATGACCGGCTCCCTTCCGCTTGTGGCTCTGAGCTGTGCGTCCTGCTGAACTCACAGCCTAACCCACGGTCAGCGCATCGAAGCCGGTCACTCCATACTGACTGTTACCGTCAATTGGGATCCAACTTTCGGATTGTTTGACTGTAAGTCAGTGAGGAGCACGAGGTGTTGTGGGGGGGCGACCAACACTCAAAGACCGCCTCGGCCGTCGCCCTAGAGCCTATCTGCAAGTGCAGTGCGATCTCCGGACACAACTGAGTCGTGTGTCTCGTCGCCGGTGGGCAATGTGAAACAGAATCTTGCGCCACGCGGATAGTTGTCGACAGCCCACAAGCGACCCCCGTGCGATTCAATAATGGAGCGGCTGATCCGTAGTCCCATGCCCGTGCCGTGTGTCTTGGTGGTAAAGAACGCATTAAAGATCTTGTCCGCCTGCTGCGGTGGAAGCCCTACGCCGGTATCGCTGACCGAGATCAGAACCTCCTGACCATTCTCATCACACTGCGATTGAATGGTGAGCTCGTGTGTCCCATCTACATCTTTCATCGCATCGATGCTGTTCATCATCAGGTTCATCAGCACCTGTTGCAGTTGTACGCGATCTCCGATGGCCGACGGGAGGTCTGCAGATAGTTCTGTCCGAACTAGCACGGCGTATTGAGTTGTCTCGTCGTGCAGGAGAAGAATCATCTCTCGAATAATCTCATTTAGATCGAGCAGCTCCCGTTGTAGACTACCCTTCTTGAAGAGAAGGCGGACTCGGTTGACAATTTCGCCCGCACGTCTTCCGTCTTGTACGACTCTTGACGCGGCCGCGCGCGCCTCCTCCAAATCGGGTTGATCGCGGGATAGCCATCGTAAGCAAGTATTAGCGTCGGTGATGGCTGCCGCAATCGGTTGATTGACCTCATGCGCCAGGGACGCAGTCAGCTCTCCCATACTGCTCACCCGGCTGGCACGTGTGAGATCCGCCTGCGCCTGCCGCAGCGCCTCCTCCGCTTGCTCTCGCCCGGCGCGCGCTTCCCCCCGAAGTTCAATAATCCGGAGCGCCGTGGCCCAGCCAAAGAAGGCGGCGGTGAACAGGGTAACGAATCCCGTGAGGATTGTGGCCAAGACGATCCGACGTTCTACGATCTCAATATTTAATGCAGCTTGCGTGCGCTGTTCTTCGACGTCGCGGGCCACCTCTTTGACGAGCTGCGAGCTAAGGTATTCAAGCCGCTGAACTTGATCGTCGGTTCGACTGCGTACGTCGGCCCACTCTCCCGAAGCCGCTAACGCCCTGATCGCATCCAGATGCGACAGTAGGGTGCTCTCGATTGTTTCGATCGTTGGAAGCACGGTTTCATCTACCTTGACCCCGGAAGGCAAATGACTGAAGACGGCCTCCGTGCGCTTCGTCTGGTCGAGTACGCCGCTCCTGAGTGTTTCCGATACGGTGATGAGCTGATCCTGGTCCTCGGATCGCGCCGCGTGGCTTAGCCTTTCGTAAAACGAGAAAAGATCTCCATGGGCGCGTAAGGCCTCGATGAGTTCTCCGTCGACTCCCTTCAGGAGTTCAACTTGCGAACGAACCTGGCGCAACTGCCAAAGCAGAAGGCCATCGCAAGCGACCATTATTCCAATCAGAAGGGCAAAGCATAGCGCCAGGTGACGGCCGACGTTGAATCGATAAAGAACGGGGCTAGTGCTCGCCTGCCTCATCCAGCCACTCCAGAAGTGTTAGCGAACGGGTCATACAGCACTCTACTTCAAGAAATCGTGCGCTGACGCACTCGTTGAAGCGGCAGCCGGCCGCGCGCCGGAGACCTTGCCTAAAGTCTTCTGCTTTGGAACGTGGTTCCGACTCGGCGGTCCTGTTTTGAAACCGGTGATCCGCACCAATTCCCGTTCCAGCGATGCCGCAGTCTCTGGCGCCCTGCTTTGGCCCAGCAAAACCGAGTGCACTGCCTGAATATAAGCTCGCGAAACTTCTTCGTATTTTTCTCCTGCAACTGTAGAGGGTCGAGCGACTACGCCGCTCACCTGCTGTTTCCCGGTTTCGGCGGAACCTGGTTTTGCTCGCAGGATCGCGGTCGGATCATACAACTCCGGCCAGTTCCTTGACTCGTAGTCCGCGCGCGCTTCTTCAATCTCGATCTCCCGATGGATCAGAAATCGGATCAGTTGCAGCGCCTCAGCACTGTGCCTTGACGATCGCGAAAGCCCGACTCCAAAACCGCCCAACGTCGCCGCTTGCGCATTCGTTCCCGCCGGAGTGTTCGTGATTGCGATCGTGTCTCGAACCGACGGAATATCGCGGACGCTGAGAAGATAAGTCCGTGCCCACCCACGATAAAAAGCGGACGTTCCCTTGTGGTAAAAGTCGTTAATGGCGTCCCATTCCTGGAGAGAGGTCACGAAGGGGGGCGAGATCCAGCCTATCCAATGGGTTGCGCGTTGCCAACTGCGGATCGCATCAGGATTATTCACGCTAATGGTGCCGTCGGCTTCGATGATACGCCCCCCACCCTCAGAGACCTGCCATTCCAGAGCGTTACAGGTCAAGCCTTCGCCAGCCGCACCTGGCCATAGAAATCCCCAAAAATCCTTTTGGCCTCGAGCGCGCTCGCCCTTCTGGATTTTGGCAGCCATTTGCTCGAGTTCGTCCCACGTACGGGGAGGCGCCGCGTACCCATACCGTCGGAGCAAATCCCTTCGGTAAAATAGGACTCCGATATCGGAATGATAAGGCACGGCGACTAGTCTCCCCTTGACCGTATAACTTGCGGCGACATCGGCATTGATAGAGGAGAGTTCTGTCGCCAAATACGGCTTCAGGTCCATCAATTCTTCGCTCAAGACTCCGGGCCAGATCACATCGACACCCGACACATCCGGAGTGGAGCTTCCCTGTCGAAGGAGCTTTCGGACCAGGTCTAACTGGTCTAACGTGGTCTCCGGGGTCGGCAGATGCTTGACGCCAATTCCCGTTTCCTGGGTGAAATCCTTCAATCTGTCGTCTGCGACGACAGTATGTTCGGTCAGATCATGCGACCACTCTGGGTCGACGAATGTGACCGTCACGGATTCCTTAGATTGGAGATCCTCTCCCTGAAGAAGCAAAGAGAAGAGAAAAATGCACACGATCCGGATAGTCTTCGTCGAACCTGACGATAAAGCATTAAGACTACCGATCGTGAGGCCCATTTGATCCCCCGAAAGGCTTTTGATTCTATCATGTGCGCCTCTGCGATGTACTGGTGTTCTCAGATTGTCAATCAGTCTGTTTGCGCAGATTTTAGAATAAAAGCGGAGGCGAGACTGAGAGCGAAACGCCGAGTGGCTCACCGGGAGCGAGGCGGCTTTGTACGATTCCCACGGATGTCTGCGCGCTATATCAGGCCGTGTGGGACGCGCGCCTCGTCGCCCTTTCAGGCGAAAACCGTTGATTCACTTCATCAAGATTGCAGGACCGACCATTTTTCTGTTGATCGGCACCAGGTCCACGGGAAGCGAAGTGTCCGAAAGAGTCCTACTCTCTGATTGCAGGAGCCTCGAGCGCATTCAGGTATTCCCCGATTCGCTCCTCGTTGGAGGATCACTGCCTCGTTCAACGCCATGACCACACCAAAGTTGATCTCCAGCCACTATCCGGAAAGTTGCGAACGCATTTTAACTAAATCATCTCGACTTTCCATACGGCCCCTAAAGCATGCAAGATGAGGTGATCTCCAGGGCTCAAGCGAGAGGGCTCTGAGACGACCTGATATGCGTATTGAATGCTAGGGTTTTGGGTTATGCACCATGGTTCGTGACGAATGACTCCGTCGCAATGCCCACAGGCTGAATCCGCGCTGTATTGGTTGCTGTGGGTCAACGGGAGCTGGGTTTGTACCGGCATTTGGTTACTCCTGCGGCGGTGGTTGATAAACAGGAAGAGGAGACTCGCTTGCTTCTCGTACGTTCCTTGTCAATTGCCCTTACCGCCCGATTCGGCATCGATTCTGATGTTGCTTGATAGCACCTTGAGGGCCAACTCAGTCGGGGAAGTCTGAGACATATTCGGGCTCCGCGTGTTTCGAACGACAACGAATATCGTTTCAAGCAGATCTGCAGGAATAGCAGCGTAATTCACTTCTTCCGCTCCGAATCCAGAATCGACGAGTTTGGAATCGGGATTGATGACGCGCCTGCAATTCGGACCGGGCTTCGCCTGCGGGAGACACGATCACAGAGGTACACTAAACTCCCCTTCGTCCTTGCCCCTTGAAGAGCCTGGAACGCGTTTATGCCATTACCTCCGGCCTATGCGCCGCATCTCGGCGAGCCTGAGACGCTTGGCCTTCCTACACTAACCTGCACTTTTCAACTTCTCTTCCCAGATCCCGTGCGGCTTGTCGGGATCAGCGCTGGCGCCGATTCTTGCGCATTAGCGTCGGAACATAAGCACTACTCTGTCATGTCTTCGACACCTTAGACACTGGGTGTCATCTCAGCGCCATCAATTGAGGACGCCTCGCGATCGACGGAATTCGGACAGGGTTGCAACCTGAACAAAAGTAGGCAGAAGCAAATTTGGCATAGTACGTGCCTATGTTCAAAATGCAACTAGAGTTGCCAGATATGGCGGCGGTCAGACACTGCTATTTCACCGCACCATTCCGAATCCGCCAGACCGAAAGCACAAAACCTGGAGACAAATGGCAAAAACAACCTAAGCACCAGAGAAGCACGATATGGATAAGAAGCTGACCACAGCATTCGGCGCCCCCGTCGACGATAACCAGAACATCGCAACAGCTGGCGAATGGGGTCCGGCGCGCTCCAGAACATCTGGTTTCTTGAGAAGATGGCGCACTTCGACCGCGAGGTGATTCCAGAGCGCCGTATGCATGCCAAGGGCTCGGAAGCCTTCGGCACCTTCACGGTCACCCATGACATTACTAAGTACACGAAGGCGAAGATCTTTTCTGAGATCGGTAAGAAGACGCAGATGTTTGCCCCCTTCTCAACCGTCGCCGGTGAACGCGGTGCCGCGGACGCGGAGCGAGACATCCGTGGATTCGCGTTGAAGTTCTACACAACCGAGGGCAACTGGGACCTGGTCGGAAATAATACTCCGTATTCTTTCTTCGTGATCCGCTCAAGTTCCCGGATCTCAACCACGCGATCAAACGCGATCCGAGGACGGGCATGCGGAACGCCGACAACAACTGGGATTTCTGGTCGAACCTTCCGGAGGCGCTGCACCAGGTCACCATTGTCATGAGCGATCGCGGAATTCCGAAGTCTTTCCGCCACATGCATGGGTTCGGGAGCCACACCTACAGCTTCATCAACTCAGAGAACAAGCGATTTTGGGTGAAGTTTACCTTCAAAACCCAACAGGGCATTCAAAACCTGACGGACGCTGAGGCGGGAGAAATCATCGCGAGGGATCGTGAGAGCAATCAGCGGGACCTTTACGAATCCATCGAGCGGGGCGAATTCCCCCGATGGAAGCTCTATGTCCAGATGAACGAAGACGATGCGAACACCTATCACATTCATCCGTTCGACTTGACCAAGGTATGGCCGCACGCGGACTACCCATTGATCGAAGTCGGGGAGATGGAACTGAATCGTAACGCAGAAAACTTCTTTGCAGACGTCGAACAAGCTGCGTTCTCGCCAGCGAACATCGTTCCCGGTATCAGCTTCTCGCCGGACAAGATGCTGCAGGGACGTCTCTTCTCCTATGGAGACACGTAGCGTTATCGGCTCGGGGTCAACTATCCGCTGATCCGGTCAACGCGCCGAAGTGCCCATTCCACAGCTACCACCGCGACGGGGCTATGCGAGTCGATGGCAACAGCGGGGGAACTACCCGCTATGAGCCGAACCGCCACGGTGAATGGCAGGAGCAGCCTGACTTTGCGGAGGCGCCATTGGCCATCATTGGCGATGTCGCGAAGTTCAACTTCCGTGAGGATGACCATGACTATTACTCTCAGCCCGGCAATCTCTTCCGCATGCTGAAGTTGGATGAGCAGCAGCGCTTGTTCGAGAACACCGCTCGCGCGATCGGAGAAGCCTCGAAGGAAGTGCAGGATCGTCATATCGGTAATTGCGCGAAGGCTGACCCGGCATACGGACAGGGTGTAGCCAAAGCCATCGCGGCGCTACAGCAGCATCGAGAGTCGAAGGAGGCTGTTTATGCAGAAGTACGTGGCTGAATTCGTCGGGACCTTCTTCTGGTTCTGACCATCTGGTGCACGGTCGTCGGCCACGGTGCCAGCCCGTTGGCCCCGTTGCCTCCGCCAGGAAGAGTTCAACCCATCCGCCGCATCCAGCCTTCACCGTTGCCTGCCTTCGCCACTCACTTCAAAAAAATGGGCGACTTCGACTGTAGCGAAGCGAAGTGGAGAAATCGGCTTTTCCACCTCAGCTCTCCCAAACCTCACACCTGCCGACTATTATTCGTGACTCTTATACCCCATTCCGGCCAGCACACCGCGCATATAAGCAAAGCTGGCGATCGCGCCCGGCATCGGATCATCGGCATGAATCTCGTATTCGAGGTCGACAAAACCCTTGTAGTTGGTCGCGATCAGAGCCTGGAAGATCTCGCGGATAGGCATGATTCCCTCACCCACGGCGACCTGGCTCTCCTTGCTTGTAAAGCTGGCCAGATCCTTCACATGCATGTTGTACAACCGCGGCCCCACCTCATGGATCGCCTTCACCACATCGACCCCGGCACGCACCGTATGCCCGATATCGATGCAGCATCCAATGCGCGGGTCGTACTTCTGGACTCCCTTCAGCACGTCCAGAGGAGAGTGCCACAACTTGTCCTCCGGCCCATGATTGTGGATCGCGAGACGGATGTCGTACTCCTTCACAAACTTTTCGATGCGGGGAAGAGTCTCAGGCGCCGGATCCCCCGCAACGATGACGGAGATACCCGCCCGCTTGCAATATTCGAACTTGCTGCGAATATCGTCATCTTCGTCCTTCGGGAAGTAGATCGTTCCGGCAGCATGAAGCTTGATGCCCGCAGCAGCGTAGTCCGCAAGCGCCTTCGCCTCCGCCTCCGGTTCCATCGGAAGATGATCCTTGACGTCCTTCGCATTAAGCGCCGAGACATTGAGCTGCTTCATGAAGCCGATCATCTTGTCGCGGGTGAAGTTGCGAAAGGTATAGCTGGCCAACCCCAGCTGAATGGGCAAAGGCTTTCCAGCCGCCGCCGACGGCTGGGCGAACAAAGGCGTGGCACGCGGGGCCACGCTGGCCGCCGCGATAAGTGCACCAGACTGAACGAAGTTCCGACGAGAAAAATTTTTCATGAGAGGTCGATGGCTCGCGTGTTCCTAAAAATGTTGAAAAAACCGATCAAGGGATAAAGCTGAGCGCCTAGAGATGCGGCGCCCAGCCCTTCTCATACTCGCGACCCCAGTACTTCATCGCGTGCGCGTCGTCCTCAATCTTCCCGTCCTTCGTGTCAAGACACAACTCGCGATTTACCTCCCAGGCCACGTTGGAAAGTTGCAGCATCGTCACAGCCACGTTTCCTACGGCGATGGGAGCGTTGAGCTTCGCTCCCTTTTGAATGCCCGCGATAAAGTTGGCAAAGTGCAGGTCGGTCATCGAATCGCGGCCGGTAAGGTCAGAGGACGAGGTCTTCTCCTTACCCGTCTTGAACTCGCTCGTCTTGTTGCCCTTCAGGTCGTAGATCTCATAGCCATCGCGATCGACCAGCACAGTCCCCGTCGTTCCGACAATGGTTGACCCGCGATCGCGGCCGTAATACTTCATCCCGTTGCAGCACTTGCCCTCCCACGAGATCATCTTGTCGTCGTAGTCGAAGCTGGTCATCAGCGTGTCGTAGTACTGCCAGTCATCCTTGAACTGATACCTGCCGCCCGTCGAAGTGATCCGATGCGGAAAGTCCACCCCAAGCGCCCACCGGCAGACATCCACCTCGTGGGTCCCGTTGTTGAGCGTCTCCCCCGTCCCCCACGTCTTGAACCAGTGCCAGTTATACGGCTGTACATTGTCCTTATAGGCCACCCGGGGGGCGGGGCCCTGCCACAAATCCCAATCGAGTTGAGCCGGAACCGGCGCTTCTTTCCCAGTCCCTATCGACTTTCTGACGTTGCTGTACCAGGCCTTGGCAAAATAAGCCCTGCCGATCACACCATTGTGAATCTTGTCGACAATCTCAATGGTGTGGGGGGAGGAGCGCTGCTGCGTCCCCATTTGCACCACCTTCTGATACTTCTGCTGCGCCTGCACCAGAAGCGCGCCCTCTGCGGGGTTGTGGCTGCAGGGCTTCTCTACATAGACGTTCTTGCCCGCCTGCAGTCCGGCAATCGCCATCGGAGCATGCCAGTGGTCGGGAGTCGCGATGGTGATAGCATCCACATCCTTCTTTTCAAGAATGTGGCGAAAGTCCTTATCGGTCGCCGGTGCCTCACCCATCTCCTTTTCTGCCGCAGCGGCAAACTTCTTGAGAATGTTGCTATCCACATCGCAGACGTACGCGATCCGTGCCGCATTCTTGTTCGCCTTGAGTGCGGAAAGGTGAGCATACGCACGTCCATTGAGACCGATCACCGCAAAGTTGAGTCGATCATTCGAGCCCATAATCTGACCGTAACTCTTCGCCGTCGATCCGATCGCCAACCCAGCCGCGCCTACCGCAAGTGTGTCGAGAAATTCACGCCGAGTAACCATTTTTTCTCCTTCAAACATAAGACCAGCTCTTGTCTAACCGAGGGCACTTCTGCACAGATGATAATGGTATTCCATTAGTGAAGACGTTGGCCACTCAAAATAAGTTAGTGCGTGGCGCTAAAAAGTTCCTGAATCGATCAGACACTGCTTCATGCCGGCCCAACTGATGCGTGTCGAGGCTTCAGGTGTGCCAGCGCCGCGCCAGTGCGTCTCGAGGCACACAGCATCGCGGTAGCCTGCCGCCTTGAGGGCGCGGTACTGCGCGGTCCAATCGATATAGCCTTTGTCGACCGGTGACCACACAATCTTGCCGGCAGCGTCTTTCACCGCGTTTTTACAGTGGCAGTGGTGAATACGGTTTTTAGGCAGACTATCCCAGCCTCCAGGAAAGGCATCCATCTCGCCACGCATCACAGCATTTCCAGGATCCCAGTTGAGTGCGAAGTGGGGAGACGGAACGGCAGCGAGGACCTTGGCCGCTTCCCGGCCAGTGGCCGTATTGCAGGCGAACTCATTTTCAATGACAAGAAGAAGTCCCTGCTTACCGACAATCTCAGCGGTAACGCGGAGCTTTTCATCGATGGCCGCGCGGTACGGAGCCACATCATCGAGCCGCCAGAAATCGAAGCAGCGAATTTTGTCCGTCTTGAACTGCTTGGCTAGCGAGATGCTGCGTTCGACGACTTCGTCCTGGTGCTTATAGGCGACCTCGTCGGCGCCATGCATGTCCTTTTTGGAGCCGTACTGAGATTTTGGCGCCCCTGGCCAGTCAACCTTGAACAACGGACTTGCAATGTCGGTAACCTGTAGCTTGTACTTGGCCAGAATCTTCTGCGCTTCAGCAATTTCGGCATCCGAAGAAGCTTGGAGGTTTTTGCCCCACATCTCGCGGAGTTCGACCCATTGCAGGCCGAAGTCATTCGCGATCACCGAGCATGCGTGATCGAAATCCTGGGAGATTTCGTCGGAGATTACAGCTATCTTGAATGGCGAATTCGATGTCGATGCCATGCCAAAGAGTGAACCTGTCGCACAGGCAGCGGCAGTCACTCCCGCGCCGGCAATAAAACTTCGTCTTGAAACGCCTTCCATGTTTCTCCCGTTTCCTGATGATAAACCGACGTGAAATCGCGTTCATTTCATCATGTTAGATGCCGGTCACCCAGTTCATGCGGTGACCGGCGAATGAAACAACGTTGAAAGACAGCACTTAGAACATGAACTTTACGGATGCCTGCAGCGTACGGCCGCCTCCGATACTGTTCACTGCTCCTTGGCCGCTACCCAGAGTGGTTGTGACCTGACCGAAATTAGCCGCTGTACAGCAGTTATTGGAGGTCGGTTGACCAAACTGTGGGGTATTGGTCAACTGCATGGCGTCAAAACGGGTCTGCAGTGAAGTTTCGCGGTAGAGATTGAAGCTCTTGAAGATCGAGAAGTTGTTCTGAACATATCCCGGACCGCGGAACTGGTTTCTTCCCGAATTTCCCACGCCGGCGTTCTGAGCCGTGCATGGGTTTGCTGGGGTACTCGTTGAACATCCGCTCGGGGTTGAAAACGCAGTCGGATCAAACCAGTGATTGCTTCCGCCGCCGACCTGATGAGTCGTGCGGTAAACACCCGTCAGTTGTCCAGTCTGAGCTGTTCCGGGAGTATTGAGGTTCGCCCCGTTTGTCTGAACCGTAAATGGAAGCCCGGTGAGGAATGACAGGATTCCCGATAGCTGCCACCCTCCAAGTACGGCATCCCCTAGTCGGGAATTGAACATACTATGCCCACGACCGAAGGGAAGCTGGTAGGTAAAGGTCTGCTCGAAGTTCACAGTGCGATCAAAGTCCAGCGGAGCATAGTTTCTGCGTGGGTTGATCCAGAAGAGAAGGCCCCCATCGTCGGGACTGCCGGCTGGTCCGGTATTTGCGATGTAACCCATGCCCTTGCCCCAGGTGAGCGCTGAAGTAAAGGCAAGCCCGTTAGAAAGGCGCTTGTTGAGTGACACCTGCAGCGATTGGTAGTTGGACGATTGGCCCATGAAGTATTGACGGGTTTGGCCGGTATGCCCAAACGCAATGTTTTCCGGTTTCGAGTTATTGCCGCCGTTGTACGTGAGGGGCAGATTGATATCCTGGGCGCTTGAAATATCAACTCCGTGATTTCCGACGTACGCGAGTTGCATAGAGAGATTGCCGCGAAACCCCTGCTGCACAACAACGTTCCACGACTCGGCATAGGCATTCTTGAAATTTAAAGGGATATAGAAAAGATCCGAACCCTTCAGGGCACTATTGAGCGGAATGATTCCGTTAGACGGAATCGGAATTGGAACGGGTGCCGGGAATCCGGCCTGGAAGGTGGCTACAGTAACGCCATCGTTAAGAACGGCCGGCCCCGAAGTGGCGCCCGCTGGATTGAACGCGTTGTTCGCTCGGATGGGATAGTTATAAGCATAGTTGTTGTCAGGGAAAGGCATGTAGCTGATGCCGAACCCTCCACGAATGACGGTGTCGTCTGTGACCCGGTAAGCGAAGCCGGTGCGTGGCGCCCAATACCGGTATCGCGTCTCCATACCCAGATTCGAGGGATTGCCGCCAATACCGGCTATGACGAGGGTGCCGTTGGTGGGGTTGTAGTTCGAGAAGCCCCCCGCGTTCCTCGGAGTGGCGGGGGGATAGAACTCCCAGCGAACGCCGAGGTCGAGCGTCAGCTTCGGCGAGACCTGCCATTTGTCACTGGCAAAGGCGAAGAACCACCACTGCCGATAGGCAGGAAAGAATGTGTTGAGGTCGCGGCCCGCCTGGCTTGGCACGTCAAGGAGGAAGCTGGCGACGTTATTTGCAGCGTTGGTGGCGGCCCCAGACTGTGAGGTTTGCAGATTCTGGAAGGTGTAGGCACCACGCGGACTGAAGGTCTGGTCCTGCAGTAGATCATCGCGAATGCGACGAAGGTCGCCGCCAAACTTCAGTGTGTGGTTGCGGATGACCTTGGTCCAGGTGTTGACAAAGTCGATGTTCGACTCGCCTCGGATCCACGGCACGGAAGCTGAATAACCAATCAAGGGGCCCGAGAAAGGGCCATTGAGAGTCACGGCTATTTGCCCGCTCGTGAACGGCTGCCCCGCAATGTTCACGCCGGGCACACCTAAAGTGGTTGCATCGTTCGAGCCGTAATTGATCGGGTTCGCATTGTTGCGCAGGTGAGCGACACCCACTCGTGCTTCCGTGAATAATGTCGGGGAAAACACGTGGTCGTAATTTGCGCCCGTACTGTAGGCCGTTTGGGTACCATTGGCTTCAAAGCCGCCACCTGCAGGTCCGCCATAAAACGATCCAAACGCCGGAGCCTGGAAGGTATTGACTTTCTGCCAGCTATAGCGGCCGCTCAGATGGTTCTTCTCGTTGATTCCCCAGTCGATTTTGATGTCGAAGCTGTTAGTGCCTTTGGTGAACGGAAGATTCGAGGTGTAATTGTTGGTTGGGCTGGACAATGGCGCGTTCGGGTTAAGTATCCCGTTAGTGGCAGCCGCAGCGTTCACCCCTTTCAGGATGGCAAGTGAGATCGGATTGACGCGGCTGAAGGGAATCTGATTGTTCGGGAACGGTGTACGTTGATGCCCAGGGCCGGTTCCATTGCCATCTCCTGTGGCAGGGTCATAGATTTGACCGCCCGGAAGGGCTGCGCTCAAGTCGATATTGCCCTGTGCATTCGGCGTGTAGTAACGCGCATCCGGAATGGTAAAAGTGTTACCGATCTTCTCATGGTCCGAAGTCCCGAGATAATCACCAAAGAAGAACAGCTTGTTCTTGATGATGGGACCGCCAATGCTGCCCCCGTAATAGTTGTAGGAAAGGTGCCCGAGCGGCCCGCCAAAGTAAGATCGCGCATTGACAGCACTATTTTGGATAAATTCGAAAGCCGTTCCGTGGAAGGCATTGGAACCTGACTTCAGAGTGACGTTAGTGACGGCACCGATTGCGCGGCCAAGTTCCGCTTCGAAGTTATTCGTCGAAATGTCAACCGACTGGATAGCATCGACCGGGGGAATAATGATCTGAAGAAGTCCGGTGCGCTCATCATCGTCGATACCTTCAATCTGGTACAGATTCCCCATGCGAGGCATACCGTTCGCCTCCGTCTGCAGCGAACTCGAGGCATTGAAAAACTGTGAATGCTGAAAGGTCGCAGGAGCCATGCCGGGAACTGTATTGAGAAGAGACTGGAAATTGCGGTTTGTGCCGAGAGGCAAATCGGCAACTTGTTTTGCTTCGATCTTTGTGCTGATATCGGCGCGATCAGTCTGCAGCAGGGCGGGCGCTGTGGTTACCAGAACTTCCTCCGAGACGCTGCCGGTTGTCATTGTGACGTCTACGCGAGTCGACGAGTTACTGAGCAGATCGATGTTCTGATGCGTGTCCTTCTTGAATCCCTTGGCCTCTGCCGTAATGCTGTATTTGCCCGGCGGCACATCGGGGAAGGTGTAGTTGCCGCTGTCGTTGGTTACCGATTCATGAATCAAGCCGGTTGCCGTCTCCGTCGCAGTAACCTTTGCACCGGGAACAGTTGCGCCGGTCGTGTCGGTGATTGTGCCGAGCAGGGTTGCATTGACCGCTTGACCGAACAGTGAAGGCGAGAGGCTAAGGATGAGGAGCGAGAGAACATATCTAAAACGTTTTAGTGATATCACGTGAGACCTCCGGAAGGCGAGTCAGGTTTCGGGCCCAGCTTTTCTATTGTTTGAAGAGCGAACGAACCGTATCAGGGTCGGTTCTCAATAGTCAACTAATTTATGTAAAATCTCTGTCGCGTACCGGAAACGAAAAGAGGCTGGACCACATGGCGCCTGGTCGTAAGCAGATCTCCATAATTCTTGTGGCCAATCCGCCCGTAGAACTCGCTTGGGGGCAAGATACCTAAGCCTTCCAAACGACTGTTCCAAGGCGGACCCCAGGTTTCAGAGGTAATACCGCCTCTGCGCGCCGATACTGTGCGGTTCAAACCACTGAGATATTTCGCAATACTGTTGTAGGGTTGGTTGCATGAAAACCATCCACCCATGTTCTCAACTTCCTGGGGCCACTTTGCGCGCGCGCCAGATACCAGCACGCCTGTTTGCCTGGTCGTTCCTTCTAACATCTACATGCATCTTTTTCGCACAAACGAACCCGGCAAAACAGGCAAACGACGAAGACTATACAAAAAAGATCAAGGAATACCTGTCCGACCCGCGATTCACAACAGAACTGGTCGATCACCTGCCCGCCTCCTCCAAGGTGCCCACGCCGCTAAAGTTTCTGGGATCGATGCCCGGCCAGCCCGGCGAACTGTACTACAACGCGGACATCAACCGGTACTACGAGGAACTCGCGAAGGATTCAGCACGCGCAAAGTTCTGGAAGCTCGGGATGAAGTCGGAAGAAGGACGCGACATGGTGGTGCTTGCGATCGGCAATGAGGAGTCGATCAAGAACCTCGAGAAGTACAAGGCCGATCTCGCGGCGCTCACCGACCCGCGCAAGACAACCGAGGAGCAGGCACAGAAGATTATCCACACCAGCAAGCCGATCTACTGGATCACAAGCGGCATCCACTCTCCGGAGACCGGCGGCCCACAGATGCTGGTGGAACTCGCGTATCGGCTGATCATCGAAGAAACTCCATTTATTCAGGCTATCCGCAGCAACGCGATCGTGTTCATCACCCCTGTGGTTGAGACCGATGGCCGCGACAAACAGGTAGATACCTACTACTACGGCAAGGTAACTAAGAAGCCAAGGCCGCCATTGATGTACTGGGGAAAGTACGTCGCGCATGACAACAATCGCGATGGAATGGGGCAATACCTCCACTTAACGCAAAACATTACCGCCGGGGTCTTGGAGTGGCACCCAACCGTGCTGCACGATCTCCACGAAGCACAGTCCTACCTTTACGTCTCTACCGGAACGGGACCCTACAACCCGTCACTGGATCCAATCGCTGTCGACGAATGGTGGATGCTTGCCGAGACCGAGATCATGGAGATGACCAAGCGCGGCGTCCCCGGAGTATGGACCTACGGCTTCTACGATGGGTGGGTGCCAAACTATCTCTTCTGGATCGCCGAGACCCACAACTCGTTCGGGCGGTTCTATGAGGTGCAATCCTACGGCCCAGACGTGACGGAAAAGCTTCAACTGCCTGCAACAACGACGAGCCGAGAGTGGTACCGGCCGAACCCGCCGCTTCCGACCGTGAAGTGGGGTCCGCGAAACAACACCAACATCCAGGAGTCCGCGATCCTTCTGGCGCTCAATAAAGTCGCCAACGAGAAGGACCTCTATCTGGAGAACTACTGGATGAAGAACAAACGCTCAATCCAAAAAGGAAAGGATGGACCGATCTACGGCTGGACGATTCCAGCGCAACAAACCCATCGCGTCAACGCCGCAGAGATGATCAACGACCTGCGTCACCAGGGAGTAGAGATCGAAGTCGCCGGCAAGGACAGCACCTTCGGCAACGTGAAGATCTCGACCGGCGACTACATCATCCGCGCCGACCAGCCTTATCGCACGCTCGTGGATCTGTACTTCAGCCTGCAGAACTATCCCGTAGCGAATCCACTCCCGTACGACGACACCGGCTGGACGATGCCGTTGATGCGCAATGTCACGGTAAAAAAAGTGACGGATAAAATGCTCCTCGACCAACCAACAACCACGATCGCCAAAGATGTCGTGGTGCCCGGCATCATCCAGGGGACGGGCGACGTCCTTGTCGTCGAAAATACAACGGACAATGTACTGGCGACATTCCGATTTAAGAATGTCGATACAAAGATGGAAACCGCGGAGGAGGACTTCGATCTCGACGGTCATCATCTGCGTGCCGGCGCCTTTGTGATCCGCAATGGAAACGACGCGAAGGTTCGAGCCTCAATTCAAGAGCTTGGACTCAGCGCCTATGCAACTTCCGCGACGACGGTCAAGACCCATCCATTAACCGTCCCACGTATCGGCTATGTGCACTCCTGGCAGAGGACGCAGGATGAAGGCTGGGTACGTGCCGCTCTCGACCACTATGGAGTTCCCTACACCTACTTCGCCGACCAGAAGCTTCGCGAGGGAAATCTTCGCGCCAAATATGACGTGATCGTCTTCCCAAGCATCGGCGGCAGCTCCGTTTCGCAAGTCAATGGAATACCAAAGACGGGACCAGATGCGATCCCGTACAAGAAGTCAAAGTTGACGCCGAATCTCGGTGTCCAAGACTCGAGCGATGACATTCGCGGAGGCATGGGGATCGAAGGATTGGCAGAACTGGTGAAGTTCGTCCAGGCAGGTGGCACTCTCATCACCGAGGGTTCCACCACGACGATTCTGCCCGATTACGGCATCACCACCCAGGTGAACGTCGAGCATCCTCCGGCCCTATATGCCAAAGGCGCGTTGATGCGCGGAATCATCGCTGACAAGAAGAGCCCTATTGTGTACGGATATACAGGCGACCAAATGCCAATCTATTTCAGCCAGGATCCTATACTGAATACCCGTAGTGGAGGAATACGCGGTGCAGCCGCAGTTCCCGGGGTTGGAGCGGATATAACCCCGAATGCGACACCGATCGCTCTGTCGCCTTACGACTCCGACGATAGCGTCGCAGAGCCGAAAGGCCTTCCGTCGCAGAACAGCGATGCCGAAGCGGCTCGCCAGGCAATACGGCAGTTCGGCGGCACCGAGGACACCTCGCCTGCGCCCAGAGTAGTGCTGCGGTTTCCCGCAAAGCCGGATGAGATCCTCCTCTCGGGAGAGCTCGCCGGTGGCCAGGCGCTCACCAACCGCGCACTAGCGCTCGATCAGCCGCTCGGTCAGGGCCACGTAGTGATGTTCGCATTGCGGCCCTTCTGGCGATGGCAGACCCAGGGAACTTACGCCCTGGGCTTCAACACCATTCTCAACTGGGATCACCTGGATGCAGGCAAGAAAGACACAAAGCCTCAAGGCGCTTCGGCCGATTAAAGCATTGTGGGAGCGGCACCCCTGGCGGGCATCGCTCCCACATTCTTGGCGCAGCAGTTAGAAGGTGAATCGCCCTCCCAGCTGAATGATCCGGGGAGGACCAGCAGCCGTAATCTTACCGTTAAGCGAGGACGACAGGTTTGCCGTGGGTGCGTTCAGACTTACCATATTGAACACGTTCGTCATATCAGCGCGGAAGACAAATCCCATCGCCTCATGGATATGGAAGTCACGCTCAAGTCCCAGGTCGACGTCGCGGTATCCCGGCGCACGAAGGAAGTCGCGCGGCGTGTTACCGTCAGCTCCTCCGGCTCCAATACCGCCCGGCAGGCCAACTCCATTGGCAGTAAACGCTGCCGTGTTGAACCACGCCTGCGTGGAAACAGTACGCGGTCTATGCTGGCTGAAGAAGGGATTGACCCCGGGGACAAGGTTAGGACGATCATTGTTGTAGCCGTCAAAATTCTTATCCGATCCCGTCGTGATGTTGACGGGGGCTCCGCTCTGCATGAAGGCGATCGCCGAGATCTTCCAACCATCAGCCAGCTGCTTCTCCCAGCCGTTCTTGCCATGGTAGTAGTCCAGGTTCCAGATACCCGAAATGGAGGCTACGTTCCTCTTGTCGTTGTCCGAGGGCCCCCGCTCCTCCGAGAGCGCGCTGAAGTTTTGCGCCGTGCCCAGACCGATAGCGCTCGCATTTGCGCTCCACATCGATTTGCTCCAGACATAGAAGCCGTTCAGCATCAGATTGTGCGACATCTGCTTGTGCGCCGAAACCTGCAGTCCATTGTAGTTCGCAGTCTGGCCCGACGTGATCAGGATCACCTGGCCAAGAGTAGCCCCATTCGCGTTTGTCGCGCCAAAATAGGGTCGGCGCGCATTGATGCTCGTTTGCGACGTACTGGCTCCCGGAGCCCACCCCGGATTATTTCCGTCGACGCCAAACGGAACGTGCCGCACAAAATTCCCCACATAGGCAGTCTGCAGGCTAATTCCGCCGGGCAACTGCTGCTCGATAGCCGCATTGACCTGATAAGACACCGGCCACTTGTAACGAGGATCGATCGCCTCCACAGCCGCCGCCGGAAGGAAACGCGGACTCGTCGGGTTGTACGTGTAGGGGAAAGGATCCCCATTGGGGAACGAAGCTGGGTTCCCATACACATTGCTGAACGAGGTAATCGAGGTGAACGTCTGACGAATGGCAAAGGGTTGTGCATTCGCGGGCTGGTTCCATTCGTTCGCGGAGGTGCTGCCGTAGAAGATTCCGCCTCCGGCACGGAGCGCCGTCTTTCCATCTCCGAATGGATCAAAGACCAGGCCGACGCGGGGTGAGACATGACCCAACTGGTTCCCAGCGATGCCGCGCGGGATTCCCGTATCGCCCGGGAACAATACGCCCCTCGGCGCGCTCGGCACCACGGTCGACTGCTGGCCCGGAACGAAGGCGGCAGTAAGGTTCTGCGACTCCACCGGCGACTCCTGCACGTCATACCGCAGTCCCAGGTTGGCCGTAAAACGCGGTGTCACTTTCCAGGCGTCCTGCACAAATCCGGCGAAGTAGAAGTAGTTCAGCAGCCCATGGTAGGGAGTGTCCTGCTCCATCTGAGTCACCTGTCCGGTGGTAAAGTCGGCCAGAGCATTCTTCGTCGTCGCCGCTTGCGAAGCGTTGAAGGTGAAAACGCCAAAGTTGTATAGGTTGCCGACGATGGCGTCCTTCTCAAGCGACGCCTCCCCACCGAAATTCAACGTATGCCTGCCCACAATCAGGCTGTAGACATCACGCAGCCCATAGAAGTTCGTCGTGCTGACCGGTCCAGCCAGGGCGCCGCCGGCGTTGAAGTATCCGGAGACCAAAAGCTGAGGCAATGCCTTTGGTCCCTGGATCGTGAAGCTCGATCCGAGGTCGCCTAACGAAACCTGTGGCAGATTGGTGCGTCCGCCGGCCACACGGGTAAAAGTGAACCAGGCCTGATTCGCCTTGGTCGCGTCGAACGTATGAACATCGCTGATATTGACGTTCTGTTGCCGCGCACTCGACTGATTGACCGAGTACGGAATGTAGCCGGTGGCGCTGGCGCCGCCAAATGCGCCATTCACAGATTTCAGCGTGAAATAAGTCACCTCAATGTGATCCTTTGTTCCCAGCGTCTGGTCGTACTTGCCCAGATACTCATCCTGGTTGGTCGGTGCCGTGTAATTTCCCACATAGGTATTCACATTGGGGGTGGCATTCGTGGGCAGCGGAACATAATTCTTCATCATGTTTGCCGCCGTTGGATCAAGGAGTGAACTGGGAATGCAGTACGTCGTGGGGGTAGCGCAACCTGGCGAACTGTTCGTTCCTACGATCGTCGTGGTAGTGCCAGGAAAATATAGCGGGGGCGCCTTATACGGCTGGGGCCCCGTGTAATTCGGCGGGGGAGTCTTCAACTCCGTAAAGTCGCCGAGACGCTCGGCTGCCGAAGGCGTGACTATGCCGCTCAGCACCTGCCCGACTGTCTGACGAAGGCCGGCATAGCTGAACAGGAAAAATGCCTTGTCGCGCTTGATGGGCCCGCCAATCACGCCGCCAAATTGGTTGCGATGATAGGGCGTAGCCGCCGTCGTACCCCAGTTGTAAGCGTTCAGAGCCGTATTCCGAACAAATTCGAAAGCCGAGCCGTGGAACTGGTTGGTTCCCGACTTCGTCACGGCCGTCACCACGGCGCCGGACATCTTTCCATATTGCGCCCCGAAGTTGCTGGTCTCCACCCGGAACTCTTCAAGAGCATCCGGATTGGGCAAAGCATTCCCGTAGTTGCGAAGCCCGGTCATGTTGATGCCGCCGTCAAGGTAAAAGCTGACCATCGGGACGCCGCCGTCAACGCCGCCGTTGACAATCACCTGGGTTGAAGGCACACCAATCACGAAATTCGGGCTGCCCGACGAATTGCTCTGCATGCTGGAGCTGTTGGTCTGCACACCTGGAGTCAGCGAGATCTGCTGATAAACATTCCGGTTGACCAGAGGCAGAGTGTTGATCTCTTCCGCAGTCACGGTTCGCCCCAGAGTCTCAGTTGTCGTGTTGACCAGCGGCGGAGTGTCCGTGACAGTAACCGTTTCGGTAGCCAAACCAACCCCGAGTACGATGTTCAGCGTCTGGGTCACGTCAACCGCAATCACCAGGTTCTGCTGGACAAACTTCTTAAAACCTGGAGCTGTAACCTCGACCGTGTAGCTGCCCACCGGCAGATACTGGATCAAATACGCGCCCGAACTGTCGCTGGTGGCGGTTCGTGAAAATCCCGTGCCGGTATTGGTGGCCTGGATCGGCGCATTCGGCACCACCGCGCCCGCCGGATCCGTGACCGTTCCGGCGATCGCGCCGGTGATCTGTTGCGCTTGCGCGAAATTGCCTCCGAACAGGAACGCCATCGCGACCAGACCGGCTAGCAGCCACGAACTCGCTTGGGCGCTCTTAGAGTAACGTGGTGAAACATCTGACATTCTGTGTATAAGCATCTTCGACCTCTCAAAGTTAAGCGTTTGTCTTTTCATTTTTTTTTGACGTTTACATCGACACTGAACGATAGTTCGTTGAATGAACAATTGTCAAGAATTGTCAGTAAAGCTCCCCACCCTGATAGCTTGGAGAGTTCCGAAATGGGCGCAATGACGCCGTGCAAAAAGGCCTCATCATTTCGTGCCGACCTCAGTCCAACACCTTCTAAGCCCGTCCGATCTGGGCGATCTCCCACCTATACTCTTCTAGCCGTCTTCGTCCGCCTCTCGCCGAATCGTCTTTCGCGAACCCGAAGTTCGCAACCACCCTGACCAACTTCACACGAAAAGACGTACAGCGCTCCATCCGGCATCGACCGCACCATAGACAGCTTGCCGAAAAATCAAAAATATTGGCCATCGGGGCAGCACGGTTTCATCGCAAAATAAGTCTCTTATGTTGAGATTTGCCAAAGACTTCGGCATTGACTACATTGTGGATGTCGAATATCGAGATAAAGTTTGGCATCAAAATAAATCCGGTATTGGGAGAACTCGCACAAGTCACCCGTCTAAAAGAACGAGCCACTCAGAAGACACACACAGGAACAGGAGTTGCATCGATGCAGAATGATGGTCTCAACCGGCGTTTGTTTCTCAAGACAATGAGTTCGGCAGGAATGTTGGCTGCTCTTCCGGAAGCCGCCTTTGGCGGAGGCCATGTCGCCCATGAAGTAGTCGAACCCGAACAGGAGGCCGACGCCAAACCGAAGTACTCCATCAAGTTTTCCGTCTGCGGCATGAGCCACGACCACATCCATGGCATGATCGGCGCCGTACAACGTGGAGGCGGCATCCTCGTCGCTGCCTGGGGCGGCGAAGAGGACAAGCTGGCAACCTTCAGGAAGCGCTACCCCGACGTCAAGATCGTAGCCACGCAGGACGAGATCATCAACGATCCTTCGACACAGCTTGTGCTCAGCTCGCAGATCGCCAACGAGCGTGCCGCCATCGGCATTCGCGCCATGAAGCACGGCAAAGACTTCCTCAGCGACAAACCCGGCGTCACCACTCTCGAAGACCTCGCAGAAGTCCGCAAGATCATCGTCGAAACAAAAAAAATCTACGCCATCATGTACAGCGAGCGGTTAGAGGTGAAGGCAGCGGTCAAGGCAGGCGAGTTGGTTCAGGCCGGTGCCATCGGCAGGGTCATCCAGACGATCAACATCGCACCGCACCAGATCGTTCAAGGACACGGCGGCGACGCAGGCGGCTCGGGCGGCCGGCCGGACTGGTTCTGGAACCCCGTGCAGTACGGCGGCATCCTCTGCGACATCGGCTCTCACCAGGTCGACCAGTTCCTCTACTACACCGGCTCGACCCAGGCCGAAGTCGCCGAATCGCAGATCGCCAACGTGAACCATCCGCAGCGACCCAAATTCCAGGACTTCGGCGACATGGTCCTGCGCGGCAATCGCGGTGTAGGCTACGTCCGCCTGGACTGGTTCACCCCCGACGGCCTCGGCACCTGGGGCGATGGACGGCTCTTCATCCTCGGCACCAACGGCTACATCGAGGTGCGCAAGTACACCAACGTCGCCGTCGGAAAGCAGGGCAACAATCTCTTCATCGTCGACCAGAAGCAGGCCCGCTATATCGACTGCAACAACCTCACGCTTCCGTTCGGCGCGCAGTTTGTGTCAGACATCGTCAACCGCACGCATATCGCACAAGATCAAACGCAGTGCCTCCTTGCGGCGGAGCTCGTCATCAAGGCACAGAAGAACGCAAAGGTCGTCACCTTCACAAGTTAGTTGGGTGAGGAAGGAGAGACAGAAATGAAACACAAGACAAAAACCACTGTATCGTCACGCAGAACTTTTCTGAAAACATGGCTCGGCGCCGCTGCGGCAGCCGGCTTCCCCACCATCCTCCCATCGAGCGTCTTCGGACAACTCGCTCCCAGCAACCGCATCAACATAGGCGCCATCGGCGTAGGCCGCATCTCGCGCGTCCACGATCTTCCCGGCATCTGGAAGTACGATCAGGCCAACATCATGGCGGTCTGCGATCTCGATGCAAACCGCGTTGAGCTGGGCAAGGCACTCATCAACGGCTACTACTCGAAAAAAACCGGCAAGCCCTACGACGGCGTCACCGGCTACCACCACTATCGGGAGTTGCTCGCCAACAAAGACATCGACGCCGTCGTCATCAGCACCCCCGACCATCAGCACGCCATCCTCGCGGTCGACGCAGTCCGCGCGAAGAAAGACGTCTACCTGCAAAAGCCCGCGTCCCTGACCATCGCCGAAGGCCGCTGCATGAGCGATCGCGTCACCGCCTCCGGACAAATCCTGCAGATCGGCTCGCAGCAACGGTCGTGGAAGCAGTTCTATCGCGCATGCGAACTCGTTCGTAACGGCCGCATCGGCGAGATCAAGCATGTAGAAATCGGACTCCCCGGAGATCCTGCCGGCGGCGACGCAACCCCGATGCCTGTGCCCACCGGCTTCCAGTACGACGCATGGCTCGGTTCAACGCCCGAGGTCGCCTACACTGTCGACCGCGTCATGCCCCTAAAAGACTTCAGCCGCCCCGGCTGGCTCCGCATGGAGCAGTTCGGCGCCGGCATGATCACCGGCTGGGGCGCCCACCACGTCGACACCGCGCACTGGGGCATGAACACTGAACTAACCGGCCCCGTCGAGATCTGGGGCACCGCCGAGTTCCCCACCTCCGGGCTCTGGGACGTCCACGGAAAATTCCTCACCCACGCCCGCTACGCCAACGGCATCACAATGGACATCTCCGGCGACTTTCCCAACGGCATCAAGTGGTACGGCACCAAGGGCTGGATCTTCGTCACTCGCGACGAGATGACTACCCCCACTGCGACGGCAGGCCAAAGCGCTAAGATTGAGCCACTTATGGCGAGCGACCCGAAGATTCTCGAGTCGGTCATTGGCCCTAACGAGGTGCACCTCTATCAGAGCGACGACCAGCATGGCAACTGGCTTGAGTGCATTAAGAGCCGCAAGGCTCCGACGGCGCCGGCCGAGATCGGCCATCGGGCCTGCTCTACTTGTCTGTTACACCATATCGCCATGAAAACAAATCGGCATCTGCACTGGGATCCGGCGAAGGAGCGCTTCATCAACGACGATGCTGCGAACGCCATGCTGTCACGTCCGCAGCGCGCACCCTATGTCATGAGTGTCTAGATGCAAGATTTTTTTTGGCGTGGTGAGATCGTGTTTTTGAAGGGGATTTTGCAGATTCTGGTGCGCAGAACGTGGTTTTTGGATGGTTTTTTGTGGACAAATTGTGGTGAAAACGTGGTTTTTGAGGGCTGCTTTTTCGCGGCCGAAAATTTTCCACTTTTTCGAGATTTATTTTTCGCGGGATGGCCGATTCGCTGCAACTCTGCCCAGATAGCTCATACACCAGGTACCTTGAGCGTAACGCGATAAATGCTGCTGCTAGCGGTAATGTAAAGCGTCTTGCGATCCGCTCCACCCCAGTTCACATTGGCCGTTCGCTCAGGAATCAGGATCACCCCCAGCGGCTTACCCTCCCGCGAAAAGATCCATATCCCCCCCGGCCCCGAGCCGTAGAGGTTTCCTTCCCGATCGACCTTTATCCCGTCTGGCCCGCCAAGCCGCGTGTCTGACGTCGCATCGTAGAAGACCTTCGCATCCGTGAGTGTGCCATCCTGCTTCACGCGGTACCGCATCCATACCTTCTGTGTCCCCGAGTTAGCGACATAGAGATATTTCTCATCCGGAGAAAACGCAATCCCATTGGGCCGCGGCAGATCCTTGACGACCAGTTGCAACTGATCGCGTGCAGGCGCAGCTCCGGGCTTCTGATCAAACGCCTTCGGGATCCGGTAGACCCCACTCACCTGCAACTCCTTGATTGGATCGTTGTCAGCCTGCGTGGGCAAGCCATACGGAGGATCGGTAAAGTAGAGCGACCCGTCCGACTTGTAAACCAGATCATTCGGACTATTGAGCTTTTTGCCCTCATACGAATCCGCCAATACCGTAACCTGGCCCTTGGGATCCAGCGTCTCCAGCCGCCACACATCGCGATGCGCATGTCCCGCTACCGTCAGCCGCCCACTTCGATCGAGCGTCATTCCATTCGAGCCCGGCTCCTTACCGCCATAGGGCGTTGCTCCTTTGTATCCGCTGGGCTGCAGGAAGATGTTCACCGCGCCATCCGGCGAGAGTTTGCGAATACTGTTGCTCGTAATCTCGGCAAAGAGCAGGTAGCCCGCGGAGATCCAGATGGGGCCTTCGACCCAGGTAAACCCCGTCGCTACCCGCTCCAGTTTCGCGTCCGCAGGAACAATGGCATCGAACCCCGCATTCATGCGGTCGATCTTCAGCGCAGTTGTTGTAATGTCCGCCATACCATCTGCGACAGCCTTCGAGACTCCGCTCTCGATCGCTCTTTCGCGAGCGCCCGCATCCACCATCGAAAGACTCTGAGTCAACATCGCTACCAGAGCCACGCACTGCAATGTTTTCATGGAAGCCACAGATCACTCTCCGAAATGTTTTATTCGACATGCAAATAATATGACAAGCGTATCGTGCATCCTGTAGGCTTCGTCGAAAGCTGCCTAAGTTGATCTCAGCCATCATCGCCCCAACTCGTCCCAACGGCAACCCGGAAACACTCCGATGAAGACCGTCACGCAAATTCCGGCAGATGATTCCCTCAATTCCCCGGGGCCCGCACTTCGGCTGCAGTCCGAGATGCGCAAGCGCTGGCTCTACATTCTGCCCGCAGTCTTCGTCACCTACAGCCTTGCTTATCTCGACCGAACCAACTACGGCTTCGGCGCTGCAGCGGGACTTGCCCAGACCCTCCACATCAGCAGCTCCCGTTCCGCCCTGCTCGGCGCCCTTTTCTTCTTCGGATACTTCCTCTTTCAAATCCCCGGCGCAGCCTATGCCCGCCGCCGCAGCGCCCGCCGCCTCATCTTCTTCGCTCTCGTCAGCTGGGGCATTCTCGCCTCGCTCACCGGCGTCATCCGCAACTTCTGGCTGCTCGCAGTCGATCGCCTCCTTCTCGGCGCGGCCGAAAGCTTCATCCTTCCTGCGATGCTGATCCTGCTCACCAACTGGTTCACCCGTGCCGAGCGTTCCCGCACCAACACCATCCTGCTCCTCGGCAACCCAGTCACCCTCATCTGGATGTCCGCCGCGACGGGATACCTCATCCACGCCCTCGGCTGGCAGATGACCTTCATCGTCGAAGGGCTTCCGGCGGTCCTCTGGGCATTCGTCTGGCTTGCCATCATTCGCGACAAACCAGCCGACGCCCCATGGATGAGCGAAGACACCCGCACCCAGCTCAGCCAGCAGCTCGAGCGCGAGCAGTGGCTGCTGCCCCAGGTGGCCGACATAAGGTCCGCGCTGCGCAACCCCAACGTCATCTGGCTGTGCATCCAGTACTTTTTCTGGAGCATCGGCAACTACGGCTTCGTGCTCTGGCTGCCGTCCGTGATCCAGAAGGGCGCTGCCCGCGGCATCGCCATCACCGGCCTGCTAAGCGGAGTGCCTTACGCGGTTGCGATTGTCTTCATGTTGCTGGTCGCGCACTACTCCGACCGCAGCTTCCGCCGCAAACGTTTCGTCTGGCCCTTTCTGATGCTTGCCGGCGCATGTTTCCTCGGCTCCTATCTCACCGCCGCCCACAGCTTCTGGTGGGCGTACGGATTTCTCGTCTTCGCCGGCAGCTGCCTGTACGCACCCTTCGGCCCCTTCTTCGCCATCGTCCCTGAGATGCTCTCAAAAAACGTAGCCGGCGAAGTCACTGCGGTCGTGAACAGCTGCGGAGCCCTCGGCGGCTTTGTCGGCACCTGGTTCGTTGGTCTGCTGGCGGCCTACACGGGCAACTCGCGCGCGGGCTTCCTGTTCATGTCGATCTCGCTCATCATCGCGGGCATCATCATCCTCTGCCTGCGCGGACCCACCAACGACACCCTCACCACACTTCCTGTCGAGCTTGAGGCACCCTAGTTCTTCCGGGGCTAAAGCCCCTTATATTTCCTGTGCTTTTCGCAGGGCTAAAGCCCTGCGCTTAATCCGAAAGAGCAAGACAAAGCGTTTTCGGCAGTCTCTCTATAGACGAAGCGTTTTCGGCAGTCTCTCGATAGACAACGCTTTTTCGGCAGTCTCTCTTTCGGCAGTCTCTCTTTCGGCAGTCTCTCTATAGACAACGTTTTTCAAGCGGTCTCTGTAGCCGACGCCGTAGACTTAACTCAAACAGGAGCAGCCGTCATTCAGGACATATCCCTCACGTCCGTTCTCGAAAGCGCCGACTTCCCCCTCAGCGCCGTCGCTACCCACGCCCCCGGCCCCTCGGGTGTTCTCCCCATCACCGCCGAGATGCTCCTCACCCAGCCCTCCGGCAACCTCTTCGGCCTCAGCCAGAACGTCGGCATGGGGTGGGACCCCGCCCGTGTTCTCGGCCCCGAAGTCCTCATCCTCAGCACGCACGGCGGCCTCCGCGCTCCAGACGGCACCCCCATCGCTCTCGGCTTTCACACCGGCCACTGGGAGGTCGGCGCTCTCGTAGCCGAAGCCGCGCGTGAACTGAAATCCATGCACGCCGTCCCCTTCGCCGGCGCCTGCACCGACCCGTGCGACGGCCGCACCCAGGGCACTGCCGGCATGCTCGACTCGCTCCCCTACCGCAACGACGCCGCCATCGTCCTTCGCCGACTGATGCGCTCGCTTCCCACGCGCACCGGCGTCCTCGGCGTCGCCACCTGCGATAAAGGCCTCCCCGCGATGATGATGGCGCTGGCCTCCTCCGGCCCTTTGCCAAGCGTTCTCATCCCCGGGGGCGTGACGCTGCTTCCGGAAAACGGCGAAGATGCCGGCAAAGTCCAGACCATCGGCGCGCGCTACGCCCAGCATCAAATCACCCTCGAATACGCCGCCGAGATCGGCTGCCGCGCCTGCGCCACACCCGGCGGAGGATGTCAGTTCCTCGGCACCGCCGCCACCTCGCAGGTCATCGCCGAAGCCCTCGGCCTCGCCCTTCCTCATTCCGCTCTTGGCCCCTCCGGTCAACCCATCTGGCTCGACGCCGCCCGCCGCTCCGCCCGGGCCATCCTTCGCATGCGTCAGCTCGCCATCGGCACTCACGACATCCTCACCGAGGCCGCAATCAACAACGCGATGGTCGTCCATGCGGCCTTCGGCGGATCAACCAACCTCCTCCTTCACGTCCCCGCCATCGCCCACGCCGCAAAACTCCAGAGGCCCACAGCAAAAGACTGGGCGCACATCAATCGCCAGGTTCCGCGCCTGGTCGACGCTCTCCCCAACGGCCCCGGCAACTACGCCACCGTGCAGGTCTTCCTCGCCGGCGGCGCACCCGAGGTCATGCTGCATCTCCGCCGCGCCGGCCTGCTCGACACCACCGCCAAAACAGTCACCGGCGAAGCCCTCAACACTACCCTCGACTGGTGGCAGGACAGCCACCGCCGCCACACCCTGCGCAAAAATCTCCTCGATCAGGACGGCATCGATCCCGACAACGTCATCTTGTCCCCCGACCGCGCTCGCTCCCGCGGCCTCACGTCTACAGTCTGCTTCCCCGTCGGCAACCTCGCTCCAGAAGGCTCCGTCATCAAGAGCACCTCCATCGACCCCACCCTCATCGACGCAGAAGAAAAATACCATCACCTCGGCCCCGCCAAAGTCTTCACCACCGAAGCCGCCGCGATCCACGCTATCAAGACCGGCCAGATCGTAGAAAACGACGTGATGGTCCTTACCTGCTGCGGCCCCGCCGGCGCCGGTATGCAGGAGATCTACCAGGTCACCTCCGCGCTGAAGGCCCTTCCCTTCGGAAAACACGTCGCCATCCTCACCGACGCGCGCTTCAGCGGCGTCTCCACAGGAGCCTGCATCGGCCACATCTCCCCCGAGGCCCTCGCAGGCGGCGCAATCGGCAAACTACGAAACGGCGACCAGATCGAGATCACCATCGACCGAAAAAACCTCACTGGCACGGTCGACTTCGTCGGGACGCTGAACGGCACGATGAGTCCCGAAGTCGCCTCCCAATTTCTCGCCGAGCGAGGACCGCGCCACGATCTGGCACCACATCCCGAACTCCCCGACGACACTCGCCTCTGGGCCGCTCTCGTTCACGTCAGCGGAGGGATCTGGGGCGGCTGCGTCTACGATGTCGACGCCATCACCGTGCAACTCCAAAATCACAGCCACGCCTCGGAATCCAGCAAGCCATCCCCCGCATCCACTCTTCTTACAGGAAAGGTCTGAAGCCTTGATCCTCTACCGCACCGGCGAAGCCCTCTTCGTCAAACACGAAGATCACGCTTATCCGCTCGAAGAGAGCTCGCTGGACTCTCTCATCGCTCATCCCGATCTTCACGCTCACCTCACTGCCGCCATCAACACCACCCCACCCGCCGATCATCTCCTTCACGCGCAGCTCCTCGCCCCCATCGGCAATCAAGAAGTCTGGGCCTCCGGCGTCACCTACTACAGCAGCCGCCGTGCTCGTATCGCTGAATCCAAAGATGCGGGAGGCGGCGACTTCTACGATCGCGTCTACACCGCCGAACGCCCGGAGCTCTTCTTCAAAGCCGTAGCCCACAAAGTCGCAGGCCCTGACAGCCAGGTAAAAATCCGCCGCGACGCCACCTGGTCTGTGCCGGAGCCCGAACTCACTCTTCTCATCAATCCACGCGGCCAGATCATCGGCTACACCGTGGGCAACGACATGAGCTCCCGGGACATCGAAGGCGCCAACCCGCTCTACCTCCCGCAAGCCAAGGTCTACGACCGCAGCTGCGCGCTTGGCCCCGGCCTCCTCATCCGCAACGAATCCATGCCTTCCACCACATCGATCCAACTCGACATCCTCCGCACCGGCTATACAGAGTTTTCGGGCGCCACCACATTAGCCGAACTGAAACGCGATCCTGCGACACTGGTCGAGTACCTCTTTCGCGACCACACCTTTCCCTACGGGTGCTTCCTGCTCACCGGCACAGGCATCGTTCCACCGGACTCCTTTACGCTCCAAAGCAACGACGAGATCCAGATCACCATCGATGGCATCGGCACACTCATCAACACCGTCGAATAGCTTAGCTTCCAGTCGACTCACGACATCAACAGACGGAAAGGGAAACACCAATGGATGCAGCTCAGGTATTGATTGACGGCAAGTGGCGCGCAGCCGACGCCGAGGGAACCTTCCACGCAGAAAATCCAGCCAAGGGTGAAGCTCTCCCTCTCGCTTTCCCCATCAGCCGATGGTCCGACTGCGATGCCGCCCTCACTGCCGCGACCAAAGCGGCCGCCGAACTCCGTACCACCGACCCCGCAACGATCGCCGCCTTCCTCGACGCTTACGCCATCAACATCGAAGCCTCCGCTGAGAGCATCGTCGCAGCGGCTGCCGAAGAAACGGCCCTTCCCGTAACCCCACGCCTCAAGGACGTGGAGCTCCCGCGTACCACCAACCAGCTTCGGCAGGCAGCGGCAGCCGCGCGCGAAGAATCCTGGCGCCACGCTACCCTTGACCTCGAAAAAAATATCCGCTCCTGCTTCGCCCCTATCGGCCCCGTCGTCGTCTTCGGCCCCAACAATTTTCCCTTCGCCTTCAACGGCGTCAGCGGAGGCGACTTTGCCGCCGCCATCGCTGCCGGCAACCCGGTCATCGCCAAAGCCCATCCTCTCCACCCCAACACCACGCGCCTGCTCGCCGAGCAAGCTCTCAAAGCCATCGAATCAACAGGCCTTCCCCCCGCCACCGTGCAGCTGATCTACAACATCAGCAATGAAAACGGCCTCAAGCTCGTCAGCGATCCGCGCGTCGGCGCCGTCGGCTTCACCGGCAGCCGCAACGCCGGCCTCCACCTCAAGCGTGCCGCCGAGGACGCAGGCAAACCCATCTACCTCGAGATGTCCAGCATCAACCCCGTCCTCTTTCTTCCAGGAGCCCTCGCCGAACGCCCCGACCAACTGGCCCAGGAACTGGTCGACAGCGTCCTTGCCGGCACCGGGCAGTTCTGCACCAGCCCGAACCTCGTGCTTGCCTTCGAGACTCCTCAAACACAACCGTTCCTCAACCAGATCGCGAAGTCCTTCAGCGAACGCCCTGCGCAACCTCTCCTCTCCGCCGCAGGCCGCAAGCAACTTCATCAGGGAGTCACCGCACTCAGGAATGCCGGCGCGAAACTCGTTACCGGCGGCGACGACGCACCCGGCGAAGGCTATCGCTACGCCAACACGCTTCTCCGCGCCACCGCAGCACAGTTCCTCGCCGCACCTGACGATCTGCAGCGCGAGATCTTCGGCAACGCCACCCTCGCCGTCACCGTCACCACTCAGGAGGAACTCCAGTCCATCCTTCGTCTCCTCGAAGGCAATCTCACCGGCGCCATCTACTCCGCAAAGTCAGGCGCAGACGATGAAGCCTACAACAAAATCGCCCCGCTTCTCCGCGAAAAGGTCGGCCGCCTTCTCAACGACAAGATGCCCACCGGCGTAGCCGTCAGCCCAGCCATGAATCACGGCGGCCCCTACCCCGCGACCTCACACCCCGGCTCCACCTCCGTCGGCATCCCCGCCTCCATCACCCGATTCGCCAAACTCGATTGCTACGACGCAGTCCGCCCCGAGCGTCTCCCCGCCATCCTGAAAGACAAGATCGAAAACCCCAAAACATGGCGCTTCATTAACGGAGCCTGGAGTAAGGGCTGACGATCGAGAATTGACGATCAAGCCCTGAGATGGTTCCATCCCTGCTCTTTCCCTGCTCTTTCCCTGCTCTTCCCGAAGATGCGCCTTGTGCAAACAGAATCAACATCTTTGCGCTGCCCCCAACAGGCAGGAAAATAGTTTTTTTTGCCTCTGAATAAAATCAGCCCTCCTATCATGATCTCCACGGAAGACCGAGCCGATCTCAGTTCAAATTCGCAAGGGGCCATTTCCTTTAAACTATTGCAAACAAGTAGATAAAGTGGAAATAACCACGCATGCAAGACCCGCCGACAATCAAATCTCCGTGACAGCGTGATTTTATTGTAGTAAAAGTCCTAATGGCTTAACAAGAAGCAAAAAGAACGCGCGGAAGGCCATCGGTACTTATGTTTACTCTTGCAGGGAAATGCGCCGTCGTTGTCGGTGGAACCTCCGGCATCGGGAAAGCCATTGCCCTCGGTCTGGCATCCGCGGGAGCGAATGTCGTCGCCTCCTCGCGCTCCAAACCAGCCGTCGAATCCATCGCCGATTGCCTCGAAAAACGTGGCGCCAAAACTCTCCGCATCCTCTCCGACGTCCTCGACCGCGCCTCCCTCCAAAACCTCCACGACGCCGTCCTCTTCGCCTTCGGACGCATCGACATCCTCGTCAACTCCGCCGGCATCACAAAACGAGTCCCCACTCTCGATTGTTCCGAAGAGTTGTGGCAAAGCATAATGAACGTGAACCTCAACGGCACGCTCCGCGCCTGTCAGATCTTCGGCGCAACCATGCTCCAGCAAAAAAAAGGCAGGATCATCAACATCGCCTCGCTCTCTACCTTCGTCGCCTTTCAGGAGGTCGCCGCCTATGGTGCCAGCAAGGCAGCCGTCGGCGCTCTCACCCGTTCGCTCGCAGTCGAATGGGCGCCGCACGGCATCTGCGTCAACGCCATCGCCCCCGGCATCTTCCCCACCGACCTCAATCGCGAACTCCTCGACTCCCCACGCGGCAAAGAGCTCCTCATGAGAACCCCCATGGCCCGCTTTGGTACCGTGGAGGAGGTCGTCGGCGCCGCGATCTTTCTCGCCTCCGACGAAAGCGCCTTCACAACCGGACAGATCATCGCCGTCGACGGCGGTTTTCTCGCCAGTGGAGTCAACCAGTAGCCATGAAGTCAAACCAGCACGCAGCCAACGGAACTCGTGGCATCAAGCGCATCGACCTCGCCTACGTCGAACTCGCATCCAGCGAAAACGCGCGCGACATCAATCGCGACATCGTCCTCGAGATCATTCGCTCACAGCAGCCCGTAGCCCGCGCCGACCTCGCCCGCTCCTCAGGCCTGCAGCCCAGCACCATCTCCGCCATCGTCGAGCAGCTGATCGAAGAAAAATGGGTCGCCGAAGGCGCCATGGCACGACGCCCTCGCGGCCGCCCCTCCACCCTGCTCTCGCTCAACGACGCCATGGTCATCCTCGTCGCCGACGTCCGCCCCAACCAGGCCATCGTCGCCCTCGTCGACCTCAACGGACGCTTCCTCGCCCGCGAAGCTGTACCCCTCGTCTCCGAACCCGCACGTTCCGTCACCAAGATCGTGCAGTGCATGCAGTCCATGCGCGCGGCGCACAGCGACCGCTCCTTCGAAGGCATCGGCATCAGCATGCCGGGCCGCGTCGACCCCGAAACCCAGCGCCTCATCCTGGCACCCAATCTCAAGTGGAGCGACTACGACATCAAGGGCGCCATCGAAGAGCAGATGCAGCTTCAGGTCGAGCTGGCCAACGCCGCCAACGCCTGTCTGCTCTCCGAACTCTGGTCCGGCCGTCTCGACGGCATCCGCAACGCCGTCCTCATTACCGTCTCCGAAGGCATCGGCGGCGCCATCCTCGCCAACGGACAGATCATCACCAGCCGCAGCGGCCTCGCCGGCGAGTTCGGCCACAGCCCCATCGACCCCACCGGCCCCGTCTGCGGCTGCGGCCAGCGCGGCTGCTGGGAGGTCTTCGCCTCCTCCACCGCCGCCCTCCGCTACTACGCCGAACTCGCTCCCGGGAACACAAACGGGCACCGCACGCTCAACATTCACGACCTGCTCCGTCTTACAGAAGAAGGCGACCCCACCGCCATCGCCGCCGTCACCCGCCAGGCAACTCATCTCGGCCGCGGCCTGCGTCTCGTCACCGCCTCTCTCTCTCCGGAGGTCGTTCTCATCACCGGCGATCTCACCACCTCCTGGTCGCGCTTCGGCCCCATCATTCAGAAAGAGATGGTCAACACCATGCTCGCCGGCGCCGCACCAGAGCTCGGCATCACCAAGGACGGTGAACTCTCCCGTCTCCGTGGCGCAGCGGCCGTTGTCCTGCAGCGGCACTCTGGCTACCACACCTCCACCCATCTTGCCGCGGCAGGCAAACGAAGCCGCCGCAATGCAACCGCGGCCAAATAGGTGCAGAACATAAGAATGTTTGACATCGTTCGCAGAAATTCTATAAAGTTCGCGACGCGTATAAAATGCGGGACCATTGCATCGCGAATCGACCTCAAAATGGCAATCCCCTTTTTATCAACAAATCAGCGGTTTCTGGAGGATTCACACATGATGCAGCTTCAACGTCTCGCTGCCCTTTTTCTCTCACTCGGCATGCTCTCCTCCGGTGCAATCGCTCAATCGCAGAAAACGTTACCTTATCTCGACCCTTCGCTCCTAACCCAGCAGCGCGTCGATGACCTCGTCTCCCGCATGACCCTCGAAGAGAAGGTCCCGCAACTCATCAACACAGCTCCCGCCATCCCCCGTCTCAACGTCCCCGCCTATGACTACTGGAGCGAAGGCCTCCACGGCATCGCCCGCTCCGGTTACGCCACTCTCTTCCCGCAAGCCATCGGCATGGCCGCCACATGGGACACGCCCCTCGTCAACCAGATCTCCACCGTCATCTCCACCGAGGCCCGCGCCAAGTACAACGAAGCCGTCCGTAACAACATCCACTCCATCTACTACGGCCTCACCATCTGGTCCCCCAACATCAACATCTTCCGCGATCCACGCTGGGGCCGCGGCCAGGAGACCTACGGCGAAGATCCCTTTCTCACCGCGCGTCTCGGCGTCGCCTTCGTCAAAGGCCTGCAAGGCGACGACCCCACCTACTTCAAAACCATCGCCACGCCCAAGCACTACGCCGTCCACAGTGGTCCTGAGTCCACCCGCCACGCCGCCAACATCGACCCCACCCCGCACGATCTGTGGGACACTTACCTCCCCGCCTTCCGCGCGACCATCGTCGACGCCAAGGCCTACTCGATCATGTGCGCCTACAACGCCGTCGATAAGGACCCTGCCTGCGCCAGCAAGATGCTCCTCCAGGACATCCTCCGCGACGACTGGAAGTTCCAGGGCTTCGTCACCTCGGACTGCGGCGCCATCGACGACTTCTACCAGGAAAAGGCCCACCACACCTCGCCCGACAAGGACGCAGCCGCCGTCGCCGGCATCCTTGCCGGCACTGACACCAACTGCGGCAAGACGTATCTTGCCCTTACTGATGCCGTGAAGAGAGGCCTCATCACCGAAGCCCAGATCGACGTCTCCCTCAAGCGTCTCTTCGTCGCACGCTATCGTCTCGGCCTCTTCGACCCGCCAGAGAAGATGCTTTGGTCGAAGGTTCCATTCTCTGAAGTCGGCTCACCTGCTCACGCCGCGCTCGCTCTCAAAGCCGCACGCGAATCCATGGTGCTTCTCAAAAACAGCAACAACACCCTGCCTCTCTCGGCGGCAAAGATAAAAACCATCGCCGTCATTGGTCCCAACGCAGCCGAACTCTCCGCGATCGAGGGCAACTACAACGCCGTCCCTAAAGACCCGCTCCTTCCTGTCGACGGCATTGTCAAACAATTTCCCGGCGCGAAGGTCCTCTACGCGCAAGGCTCGCCCTACGCTGAAAACGCGGGTATCGTCATCCCGCGCACTCAGTTCCGCAATGCCGCAGGCTCGAACGTCGAAGGCCTCAAAGGCGAGTACTTCAATAACGAGTCGCTCACAGGTGCCCCCGTCATCACTCGCACCGACAAGCAGATCGACTTCGACTGGAACTCCACCTCGCCTGACCCGGCCAAGCTCGATCCCAAAGCCTTCTCCGTTCGGTGGACCGGCACCATGCAGGCCCCAGTCCCCGGGGACTACGAGGTCACCGGCATGCTCGCCCACTGCTATCCCTGCAACAACTCCGAGCACTACACGATCCGCTTCGACGGCAAAGACATGCTCGCCTTCCAGGTCAGCGAGGACAAAGCCCAGCACGGATCGACCACCACACAGGTTAAACTCCACTTCGACGACACCAAGCCCCACTCCTTCGAGGTCACCTACGCCCACCGCGCCCGTCTCTTCGGCGCAGGCCTCTCCCTCCAGTGGGTGGCACCCGTCGAACCTCTCCGCGCCCAGGCCCTCGACATCATCAAACAATCCGACGTAGTCCTCGCCTTCGTCGGCCTCTCGCCCAACCTTGAAGGTGAAGAGATGCCCGTGCATATTCCCGGCTTCTCCGGGGGGGATCGCACCGACATCGCTCTGCCCGCTGCTCAGCAGCAGCTTCTCGAAGCCGCGAAGGCCGCGGGTAAACCGCTCGTGGTTGTCCTGATGAACGGCTCCGCCCTCTCCGTCACCTGGGCCCAGCAAAACGCCGACGCCATCCTCGAAGCCTGGTACCCCGGCGACGGCGGCTCGCAAGCCATCGCCGAAACCCTAGCCGGAACCAATAACCCGAGCGGACGCCTGCCCATCACGTTCTACGCCGGCCTTGATCAGCTCCCCGCCTTCGAGGACTACGCCATGGCCAACCGCACCTACCGCTACTTCAAGGGCAAGCCTCTCTACGGATTCGGCTACGGCCTTAGCTACACCAACTTCGCCTACTCCAACGTGAAGGTCTCCACGACTAGCCTCCACGCTGGCGATACCCTCACCGTCGAAGCTGACGTCAAGAACACCGGCAAGCGCGCCGGAGAAGAAGTAGCCGAGCTCTACCTGACCCCACCCCACACCGACGTCTCTCCCAACCAGGCGCTCAACGGCTTCACTCGAGTCCAACTAGCCCCCGGCCAGACTAAACACATCAGCTTCACCCTCGACCCCCGCACCCTCTCTCAGGTCGACGACAAGGGAGTCCGCGCGGTCACCCCCGGTAGCTACCGCATCGCAGTCGGCGGAGCCCAACCCAGCGAAACGACCAACTCCCAGAGCGCCACCTTCAATATCGAAGGCACGCAGGAGATGCCGCGCTGACTCTCCGGCTGTAGTTGCATTGCGGTTGCATTTCTTGTTGTCATCCGAAGCGGGTCTGCTGTCTTTCTGTTGCACTTGCCTTCGCAGCCGTCCATGCTTCGCCCACGTCTCTCAAAGAACCCCCATGCGACCATCCTGCGCCCTTAGCCTCACCGTTCTCGCCCTGTCAACCATCGCCACGCGAGGGGAAGACGGCTCTCAGGGCTGGCTGCGTTACGCCTCTCTCACCAGGACCGCGGCAGCCAGCTACGCCTCCCTTCCCAGCCAGATCGTCATACCCGGCAATAGCCCCACCGACCAGGCTGCCGCCCATGAACTACAGCGAGGTCTGAGCTCGATGCTGGGCCGCCCCTTCACCATCGTGCGCGAGACCGAAGACAACACTGGCGCGATCATTCTCACCAACCTCTCGACCTTAAACAAGGCCTTCGCCGTAACTGGCGACAAACTCCCGCCTGAGTCCTACACGCTGGGCGAAAAGATCGAAGGCCGCACCCACCGTTACATCATCCTCGGAGCCGACCCGCGCGGCGAACTCTACGGAGCCTTCCACCTCCTCGAACTAGTCGCCTCCAACCAGCCGCTCCCCACCAAGCCAACCACCGAATCCCCCTCCTCCTCGATACGCTGGGTCAACCAATGGGACAACCTCGACGGCACCATCGAGCGCGGCTACGCCGGACGCAGCATCTTCTTCGATAACGGCCACGTCCGCCCCGACCTCACCCGCGTCCACGACTACGGCCGGTTGCTCGCCTCCATTGGGATCAACGGCGTCACCGTCAACAACGTCAACTCCGACCTCCGCACCCTCCAGCCCGAGATGATTCGCGAGTTCGCCCGCATCGCCGACCAGCTTCGTCCCTGGGGCGTCCGCATGTCGCTGTCCGTCGATCTCTCCAGTCCCCAAGTAGTCGGCCACCTTCCCACCTTCGATCCCGTTGACCCCACCGTCATCGCCTGGTGGAAATCGAAGGTGGACGAGATCTACAAGGCCATCCCTGACTTTGCCGGCTTCGTCATCAAGGCCGACTCCGAAGGCCGCGTAGGCCCATCGCAATATCACCGCACCCCCGCCGAAGCCGCCAACGCCGTAGCCCGCGCGCTCAAACCCTACGGCGGAACTGTCCTCTACCGCGGCTTCGTCTACAACAATCATCTCGACTACAACGATCTCAAAGCTGATCGCGCCCGAGCGGGCTACGACAACTTCCATGCCCTCGACGGCAAGTTCGACTCAAACGTCGTGATCCAGATCAAACATGGCCCAATCGACTTCCAGGTTCGGGAACCCGTCTCCCCCCTCTTCGCCGCGCTCCAGCACACGAGCCAGGCCATCGAACTCCAAATCACGCAGGAGTACACCGGCCAGCAGCGCCACATGGTCTTCCTCGTCCCCATGTGGAAGACCGCGCTCGACACTGACATGCGCGCCAATAATCGCAGCACGCCCGTGAAAGAAATCGTAGAAGGAAAATCCTTTCACCAGCCCCTCGGCGGCTTCGTAGGCGTAGCCAATGTCGGCCTCGACACCAACTGGCTTCATCACCCCATGGCGATGGCGAACCTCTACGGCTTCGGCAAGCTCGCATGGAACCCCAATTTCACCACGCAACAAATCACCGACTCGTGGACCCGCCTCACCTGGGGCAACAACCCGAAGGTCGTCTCCACAATCAACGAACTCCAATCCAACTCCTGGCACGCCTACGAGCTGTACACCGGCAACCTCGGCATCGGCACTCTCACCAACATCCTCGGCTACCACTTCGGCCCCGGCATCGAGTCCGCCGAGCGCAACGGCTGGGGCCAGTGGTTCCGCGCCGACGCGCAAGGCATCGGTATGGACCGCACCGTAGCCACCGGCACCGGCTACATCGGCCAATACCCGCCCGAACTTGCCAAGGTCTACGAAGACATCAACACCTGCCCCGACGACCTCCTCCTCTTCATGCACCACGTCCCCTACACCCACGTCCTCCACGACGGCAAAACCGTAGTCCAACACGTCTACGACGCCCACTACGAAGGCGCAGCCACCGCACAAACCTACGCGCCTCGCTGGCAAACCCTCAAAGGCCTCGTAGACGATGACCGTTATCAGGAAACCTTAAGACTCTTCACCTACCAGGCCGGTCACGCCATCGTCTGGCGCGACGCCGTCACGCGCTGGTTCCAAAAAGAATGCAGCATCCCCGACAAACAAGGCCGCGTAGGCGACTACCCCAACCGCATCGAAGCCGAAAACATGACCGCCGAAGGCTACACCCCCATCGACGTCAAACCCTGGGAGACCGCCTCGAACAGCAAAGCCGCAATCTGCAACCAACCCACTGGCTGCACCCTGACCACCACACTCGACAAACCGGCCGGCACGTACAACATCATCGTCCAGTACTTCGACTACTGGTCCGGCAAATCCCACTTCACCCTCGAACTCAACCGCCAACCCATCGGCAACTGGATCGCCGACGACACCCTACCACCCGCACGCGCCGAAAACCAACCGAACGGCGACACCAGCACCCGCATCACCTTCCCCAACATCAACCTGAAACCCAGCGACACCCTAACCCTCCACGGCAACCCCGACAACACCGAACCCGCCCCAGTTGACTACATTGAGATCAAGGAGAAATAGGCGAATTATGTCTGGATGATTGAAGAGCTTGTGGGCTTATGAGAGGCGTGAGAGCATGGCGGCATGAATCTGAAATTACTATCTGCGTGGAAGTTTTTGGCGCCTTGCATCACGGTATTGTGCATTTCGCCTATGCCTTTGGTTTTGACGTTCATTTGGCTTAAGTTCCAGCCGGATTTAGGCATGGGAGGGGCAGCGGCTTTAGCTCTCGCAGGCATGGTGAGTTTAGTAATAGCTGGGGCTGCTTGCCTAATTCTGGCGATCCAAATATTCGGCCTTGCATTCCAGCGTATCTGGAATCTGCGAAGGCAAAATTCAACCTTCTTACCGGCAGACCCTGATGAACAGCATCAGTAAAGTATCTCGTTTACCGCTGGCCACGTCTGAAAATTGGCTCTCAAAAACCTAAGACTCCCATGAAAATTATCGCCGCCAAACTCATCATCTGCTCCCCCGACCGCAACTTCGTCACCCTCCGCATCGACACCGACGAAGGCATCTACGGCCTCGGCGACGCCACCCTCAACGGCCGCGAGCTAGCCGTAGCCTCCTACCTGCAAGACCACATCCTCCCCTGCCTCATCGGCCGCGATCCCTTCCAGACCGAAGACATCTGGCAGTACCTCTATCGCGGAGCCTACTGGCGACGCGGCCCCGTCACCATGTCCGCCATCGCCGCCGTCGACGTCGCTCTCTGGGACATCAAGGGCAAGGCTCTCAACACCCCCGTCTACAACCTTCTCGGCGGCCAGTCCCGCCAGGGCTGCCTCGTCTACACCCACGCCAACGGAGCCGACATTCCCGAAGCCCTCGACTCCGTCCAGAAGCACATCGCCGAAGGCTACCTCGCCGTCCGCGCGCAGGCCGGAGTTCCGGGCATCGCCTCCAGCTACGGAGTCCCCAAAGCTGGCAAGCCCTACGAACCCGCCGAACGGGATACAGTGGGGGGCCTCCCCTCCGAATCCCTCTGGTCAACCGAGCGCTACCTCAACTTCATCCCCTCGCTCTTCGAAAAACTCCGCGCCGAAGTCGGCCCCGACATCCATCTCCTCCACGATGTGCACCACCGCCTCACCCCAATTGAAGCCGCACGCCTCGGCAAAGCCCTCGAGCCCTATCACCTCTTCTGGCTCGAAGACCCCTGCCCTGCCGAGCTACAAGCCAGCTTCGAACTCATTCGCAAACACACCACAACGCCCATTGCAGTAGGCGAAGTCTTCAACTCCATCTGGGACGCGCACGACCTCATCCGTCACCAATTGATTGACTACATCCGCATGACCATCGTCCACGGCGGGGGCATCACCCACGCAAAAAAGACCGCTGACTTCGCCGCTCTCTACAACGTCCGCACCGGATACCACGGCCCAACCGACGTCTCTCCCGTCACCATGGCCGCCGCGCTCCATCTCGGCCTCGCCATTCACAACTTCGGCATCCAGGAACACATGCACCACTCTCAACTCACCGACGAAGTCTTTCCCCACCACTACACATTCAACGCCGGCTACATGCATCCAGGCCACGCTCCCGGCTTGGGCGTCGACATTGACGAAGCCCTCGCCGCCAAGTATCCCTACCAGCGCGCCTATCTCCCTATCGCCCGCAAACTCGACGGCACTCTCACCGATTGGTAGCCGGAACGCTAAGGGCAACTACCGCAGATTCATTCAAAACGAGGTTATCGCCAGCTGGGAAGTGCATCCTTAGAACTTGTGAAACATGAAGAACGCCCCGGCAACGAGGCAACCGAAGGCAGCGAAGTGGTTCCAATGCAGCTTGTCGCCAAAATAGAAAGTAGAGAACACCCCAAAGACGGTCAGCGTGATGACCTCCTGGATCACCTTGAGCTGGTCCGGGGAAAAGGTCTTCGCACCGATCCGGTTGGCAGGCACCTGCAGGCAGTACTCAAAGAAGGCGATGCTCCAACTGACCAGAATTACCTTCCACAACGGCACCTCGCGAAACTTCAGGTGCCCGTACCAGGCAAAGGTCATAAAGATGTTCGAGCCAATCAGCAGCAGAATAGTCCACATGTACGGTGCGTCTCCTAAAGGTTCGATGAAGGGTCAAAAAGATATGATGCAGAGAGCATGTCTATTGGGACTATCGCCGAAAACCTAGCTCGCCTGCACGAACAGATTACCGAAGCCTGCCGTCGCAGCAATCGCCCGGAGAGCGAGGTCGCGCTGATGGCCGTCAGCAAGGTGCATCCTGTCG
>Ga0210406_10000797_pt1 | contig 41114 bp, 38 predicted proteins | sample IncBWC30MmetaG_FD_155454 | JGI IMG/M metagenome (GOLD analysis project Ga0210406, IMG submission 155454) | Forest soil microbial communities from Barre Woods Harvard Forest LTER site, Petersham, Massachusetts, United States - Inc-BW-C-30-M | ecosystem: Environmental > Terrestrial > Soil >... | reverse complement strand
ATCGCTTGTTGCGGAGGCCGAAAAAGTTTTGCAGTTATTTGGCCTGCACTATCGCGTGATTGAACTTTGTACCGGCGATCTTGGATTCGGTTCGGCCAAAACTTACGACATCGAGGTTTGGTCGCCCGGTCAAAACGCCTATCTCGAAGTTTCGAGTTGCTCCAACTTCGAAGATTATCAGGCCCGCCGGATGAATCTTCGTTACAAAGATGCTGACGGAAAAAATAAATTCGCCCACACACTGAACGGCTCAGGCCTGGCACTACCGAGATTGTTTGCGGCGTTGATCGAGAATTTTCAGCAACCGGACGGTTCAGTGAAAATTCCCGAAAAACTGGAGCCGCATTTCGGCGCGGCCGAAATCAGGTAGTGGCGATTGACCTTAATCGGTCCGAGCCGGACGGGCGTTTGTTGGCGGTTCAGGTGAAGCGCCGCTACCTTCGGCGAAAAGATTGAGTTGCGATTTGTCTTGTTCAGCCGCCAGCTTTTCTGTTTCGGACGGAAGCGGCAATTCATAACCGAGTCGTTGGGCCAATCGTTGCGCAGTTTCGGGTGCGAAACCTTCGAAGTGATTACCGACGAATGCCCAGGCATTTCGGACCTCACCGAGATGCCGCTCGATTTTCAGGGCCCAACTTTCCAGCGCGGCTTCGCGTTTCCAAAGAAGTTTGTCGTAACGGTGAATGAATTTGCCGGCACCATCGTACTTGGTCGCGTAGTCGCCCAGCAATCGCAGGTAAAGGAAATCGGTGGTTTGCGGCAAAAATTCGAACGGCGCGAGATTGCGTTCATTCAACGGACTGGTGTCGGCCCAAACCCAACAAACGCGGCAGTTCTCTAACAAACGGATGATTTGCGGCCGGTGCCAGCCGGGATTTCGAAACTCCACCGCAAAACGAAAATCTTTTGGAAGCTGCACGAGAAATTTGCGAAGAACCTGTCGCCCGTCCTTTGGCGTAAACGATGGCGGCAATTGAACCAGCACAACCTGCAGTTTCGATTCGAGCGGCTCAACGGCACGAAGAAACACGTTGAGCTCCGCGGTGCACTCGCGCAACCGGCAAACGTGCGTGATTTCGCGTGGCAGTTTGCAGCTGAAACGAAACGACGACGGCGTTACCTCAACCCAGCGGCGGACGGCGTTCTCTGCTGGCACGCTGTAAAACGTTGAATCGATCTCCACGGCCGGCAGATAACGAGCGTAAAACTCCAGCCACTCTGATTCCGGCAGGTCGGCGGGATAAAAACCTCCGCGCCATTCCTGGAAACTCCAGGCCGCGGCCCCGATTCGGATTTTTTGTTGGTCGGTCAGGTTCAAATCATCGGGAATGTAAGCTAAATCCCAACGGGCCGGAAGTTGCCGGTCTTGCGAGTTGGTGAAGGCAAAATTCGAAGCTATTTTTGCCCTTGAGGGCAACTTGACGGAGCGGTTAAGTCAATTACCCTGCCAATCCCGATGAAGTTCCGAGTTCTCGCACTATGTTTCGCGCTCACAAGCAGCGTTTTTTTTGCGGCTGACGCCGCTGTTGTCTTCCGTCCCGGCGAAAAGGCGAAATATGTGCCGCCCGGCGAAGAGGAATTGAATGGTAACGCGGCCGAGCTTTTTCAAATCGCGCAACAGGCGGAAAAAGACGGCAACCTCAACAAGGCGATCAAAGCCTACAAGACACTGGTCCGGAAATATTCCCATGACGCCCTCGCAGCTGGCGCCTGCTATCAGGGCGGTGTTCTCTACGAGCGGACCCATCAATATTTGGAAGCAGCCGGCACGTATCAGACTCTTATCGTCAGCTACCCGACGAATCCGCATTTCAACGAAGCTATCGAAGGACTGTTTCGTATCGGGGAAATGTATTTGGCCGGCAAGAAGTTGAAACTGCTCGGTATTCCATTGGCCACCTCGATGGACCGGGCGGTCGAGATTTTTGCAGGCATTATTCGGACGGCGCCGTACGGAAAGTACACAGCGCGCGCGCAGTTCGATATCGGGTTGGCGCGAGAAAAGCAGGGCGCGAACGACGCCGCACTGCAGGCTTACCAGGCAGTGATCGATAAATTTCCGAACGATCCGGTAGCGGCAGATGCGCAGTACCAGATGGGTTACGTTTGGATGACCGCAGCAAAAGAGGGAACTCAGGACATCGCTGCAACCACCAATGCGCGGACAGCCTTCCAAGATTATTTATTTCGTTATCCGAACACCGAAAAAGCTCCCCAAGCGCAAGCCAATCTGCAGCATTTGGAACACCGGGCGACCAGCCGCTCCTACGATGTTGCGAGATATTACGACAAACAGAAAGCCTATCGCGCGGCGGTCATTTATTATAATGAGGTAATCCGGCAGCAGCCCGGTTCGGCCGAGAGCGAGAAGGCGAAAAAGCGAATCGAAGAGTTGCGGAAGAAGGTTGGAGATAAGGTGCTGGAATCAGCGCAGGAAGCGAAAGCAGCCGAGCAAAAGAAAGCCGCGGACCAGGAAAAGGCAAAGGCCGCCGCAAACGCGCCGCCGGGTAATTCCGCTCCGATGTTGCCGCCCGACATGGACAGTTCGTTGCCACCGGTGCCGTCGAGTCTACCGGATCCAACTAATTCGTCGTCGTCATCATCACCGAGTTCGTTGGACACGAGCGGCTCGTCGTCGTCTTCTTCCGAACCGGCGAGTAGTCCCACGCCGGAGCCCACCAGTAGCCCCGAACAAACTCCGGAAACGACGCCTGAAGAGACTCCTGCTCTCAGTTTGCCGATCGACGCCGGTTCGCCGGATGCAACGCCTGCTCCGACGCCGTGAAAAAGTTTTTGGCGGCCGCGTTAGCCTGCCTCGGTCTGAGTGGTTGCCTTGGTTATCATATCGGGCCTGTCAAACCCGCGTATCTGCGCGACGTTCATTCCATTGCGATTCCAACCTTTACCAACAAAACACTGACGCCGCGCATCGAGGTTTTGGTCACGGGCACGGTGATCAAACAATTTCAACAGGACGGCACCTACCGAATTGTCGGCGACGAAAAAGCGGATGCGACCTTGAAATGCGAGATTTCTCGCATCAGTCGATCGCCGGCGCGCTCGGTCGTCGGAAACGTTCTGGCGACGAGTGAATTCAACCTCGCCATGCATGTGAAATACAAATTGGTCGGCCCGGATGGCAAAGCGCTTGGCCCGCCGGGTGAAGTGGTTGGCACGACCAGCTTTTTCGTTGGCTCGGATGTTACGACAGATGAACGGCAGGCCTTGCCGTTGGCCACGGAAGAATTGGCGAACCGGCTTGTCACTCAGCTAAGCGAAGGCTGGTGATTCGTCGATGAAAGGTGAAGAAAAGCTTTGGGAAATCCTCAGCGATAAACTGGAAACACTTCGCGCGAGCAGTCGCCTTCCTGAAGCAACTCGCGTTGCAGAAACACTTCTCGAGCTGGCCAAGCGAACTTTTGGCGAAGATGACAGCGCACTGGCGGTCAGTTACGAAAAACTTGGGACACTTCTCGATCAAAGCGGCGAACGCGCCAAAGCCAAGCCATATCTGTTGAAGGCGCACTCGGTCTTGGAAAAAGCCAAACCGCTGGATCAACGGCTTCTTTATCGCTCAGCTCGGCGGCTCGCATTTTTGTGCGATAACCTCGGCCAACAGGACGAAGCGATCCGTTATTACGAGAAAGCGATTGCGGCCGGAACGCAGCTCGACGATCTGCCGTATGCTGATTTGGGGACGATGCTGAACAATGTCGCTCTCATCTTTCGCCGATCAGGCCGGCAAAAGGCAGCCGAGCCATATTATCTGCACGCGCTGCAGATTTATGAGAAACAGCTTGGCCCGCAGCACGCCGATGTCGCCTCGGTTTTGAATAATCTCGCGGTCTTCTACACGAACGAAAAGCGTTACGCCGAAGCCGAGAAAACGCATCTGCGCGCGCTCAGTATTCGCGAAAAAGTCTTGCCGCCAACGCATCCCGACATCGCGCAATCGAAGTGCAACCTGGCGGTGGTTTATCATTCGCGCGGAGATTACCCGAAAGCGGCCGAGCTCTATCGCGCGTCGCTCGCAGCATGGGAAGAAGCGACCGATCAACCGCCGGAAGATTACGAAATCGTGGCCGCGAATTACGCTGATCTGTTGCGCTCGTTAGGCAAAGCGCGCAAAGCGCAACAGCTCGAAGCCCGTGCGCGCAAACGCCGCCGCGGCTAAGACGGGGGTCACATCTTAACATTTGACATTCCGAATCGCGGCCCCCCGATCGCTACTTTAATCATTCGTTGTCGTTGGGCATCGACCTGAAGAAGCTTCGATTCCGCTCCATCCCAATATTGGATATTGAGATGCGGCTCGTTGGTGGCGGCCTCGGTCAAAAAAACTCAGCGTTGAAATGTTAAATGTTAAGATGTGACCCCGTCTCGGCGTTTTTTGACAAAGCGAACATCAAACATCATACATCAAACCTTCCTCGCTCACGTGGCGGAATTGGCAGACGCGTACGGCTCAGGACCGTATGGGGCAACCCGTGGAGGTTCGAGTCCTCTCGTGAGCAGTCCGAGCCGGACTGGTGTGTGCCTTCGCGGAATTTTTTGTTCGTCGCGTTTGAATGTGATGCGCGATTCGAATTCAGTAAGCCTTGCGGGGAAAGCAGTGGCGTTCGTTCCGACGCCGAATAACGTTACTTCATGCCCACTTCATTCACTCGCCGCGAGTGGCTTCGCCTTTCTGCCGGCACATTGCTTTCCCTTGGGCTTTGGCCTGGCCGGCTGTGTGGGGCAGACGCTCCAGCCACCGGTGATTTCGTGTTCATCGCGGTAAACGACCTGCACGCTTTGGAAGCAGCCTGCCGTCCCTGGTTTGATGAGGTTGTGCGTCAGATGAAAGCGAGCGCTCCAGCCGCAGAGTTTTGCCTCCTTGGTGGCGACCTTGCCGACACTGGCACGCCCGCGCAATTAGACCTGATTAAGGGTTGCTTCTCTGCGCTGGGCATCCCATGTCACGCAGTAATCGGCAATCACGACTATCTTTCACCCAGCGATCGCTCGGCTTATGAGCGGATCCTTCCTGGGCAAATCAACTACTCATTTACTCACCTCGGCTGGCAAATCATCGGGCTGGATTCCAGCGAAGGGACGAAGTCAAAGGAAACTCGAATATCGGCGGAGACGCTAAGTTGGCTCGATCAAAATATTTCCAAATTAGAACCTCGTCGCCCTACGATCGTGTTCACTCATTTTCCGCTCGGCGAATTTGTTTTTGCGCGTCCCCTTAACGCCGATGATTTACTTAAGCGCTGCTACGGCCTGAATCTTCAGGCCGTCTTCTGCGGCCATTTCCACGGTTTTACTGAGCGTCCGTTCCAGAACGCGGTCGTCACAACCGATCGTTGCTGCTCGCGGGTGCGATCGAATCACGATGGTACCCTCGAGAAAGGCTGGTTTGTGTGTGAGGCAGCCAACGGCGAAATCAAACGTCGCTTCGTCGAGTTCCGCGTGACATGATCTGACGAAGTGAGTTGTTTCTCAGACTGCCTCGTCTCTAGTGGAAAAGCGGGCACAGTATGGCAGCACGGCGAAGGGTGACGCCGTTAAATTTGGACCTAGTTTTGCCCTGAGACGATCTCTACGTTCGCGCCTGAGGTAATTGAGCTTTCCAGAATGGGTTAAAATCGTCGACACCGGAGGTGGATTAATAGTATGCATTCCACAATGTATCTGGAACTTCTTGAAGAAACGGAACATTCACCGGCGTCAGAGTACCGGGGACGAAGCGAGACTCTTCAAGAGAAGGTGCTGAAAGCCATGGTTAAGCATGGCGTGGCTCTTGACACATTAGTTGCGGCAATGCTCGGACCTTCCAGAGAATCACGGCCGCGCCTGGCGTTTGAAGCCGCTTACCTCTTTCTGATTCTTCAGCATGGTTCGGAAGATCAAAAGGCCCGCTGTGGTCCGTTGATACAAAGAATTCGGCGAATGAAATTGGCCAGAGACATTGAAGCTGAGTTAACGGACCAAGAATTTTTGGAACACGTTATTCAATTATGTGCGGGAAATTGCTAGGCGCACAGTGTGAAGTAGGCGCGGCAAGCACAACCGCCTGACCTTTCCGTTGCGCCAATACCGATTTTCGCAGCGGAAAGCTCGGCTGATAGCGGCGGCGGTGATGAAGAAGCGTAGTTCAGAAGGGCGCTAGCCGGACCTCGGTAATATGTCTGCTGTTGGTTTCCGAAACTTGATCAAGGTTCTGGCGCGTTCGCGCTCGTTACGGTTCACGGCTGACATGGTGCGCCAAACACCGAACTCATCGCTCGCCAGTTTGCGTTGGTCGGGCCGTGACATTTTTTATCGATCAGGCACGGCCGATCCGTTTGTGCTGTATCAAATTCTGCTCAAGCGCGGCAGGAAGGCGGAGTATTTTGTACCGCCGGCCTTCAAACCGAACACTATTCTCGACATTGGCAGCAACATCGGCGCGTCGATTCTTTATTTTCACGAACAATTCTCCGAGGCGAAAATTTTCGGATTCGAACCTCATCCCGACACGTTTCGAGTTCTGGAAAAAAATGTGGCAGGCTTGAATGGCGTTACGGTTTTCAACTACGGCCTTGGCGCGGCCCATCAACGCGTCGCCGTCGCCGCTGATGACGTAAACTTTGGCGCGTTCAATACTCGTGGCGTCTTCAAAGACCGCGGCTTTCCTGCCACGCCAGTAGAATGTGAAGTCCGGCGATTAGATGACGTATTGCTTGAACTCGGAATCGCACGGGTCGACCTGATGAAGATCGACTGCGAAGGCGCCGAAGCCGATGTTTTTTCGGCATTGCCCGATGCGATTTTGAATCGCTGCCAATGGATCGTTGGCGAATTTCATGATCACACTGGCTTCGACGTGCTCGCGCGGCTGGCGCCACATTTTCATTTGGATCTGAAAAAGAAAATGTTTCGTCAGCGGTTTCGTTTTCACGCGTGCAACCTCAGCAAAGTGCAGGAGCTGTCTCGCTCGGATCTCGATGCGTTGCAGCGTTAACCGTATCGTAAGCGTCACGAGCGGCCGGAGACTTGCTCTGTAACCGCGTGCAACCGATAAAACCAAAATGCGCGCTCTCCGTTATTTTCATTTCGTTTTCTGGTTCGCGCTTTTCGCCGCGTTTGTCTGGATCAGCGCGCCAATCGTCTGGCCGGCCATTCGGGAAAATCGAATTGGTCCGATTGCAACGAACCGTTCGATCGACGCCTATCTTGGCGCCCTGAGCGGAATCGAACACGGCTCGGCAAAACTTCCCGATGTATTCCGGCGCTTGGGAAAAGACGGATCGCTCGTTGTTTTTGTGCGCGATGAAAACGCACAGAGCGAGTTTTTGGGAATGATGATCGGCTATGTGTCGTGGCCGCGCGAAGTTCAGGTGATCAAGGTTTCAGGCCGGACGGTGGAGAAAGAGCTGGCCGACATTAAGCCGAGTTCCGTTGCCGGAGTTGTTTTCTGTTCGATCGATCCGCCCACGTGGTTGCAACACCGCGTGCGCCTGGGCTCGAGCATCACTCTCGTTCCGGTAACGGAAGCTGCGCCATGATTGTTCTCGGATTGTTCGGAGCTCTTTTCACGATCGTCATCGCCGGGTTCGGCATGACGACGTCGATCTTCGCGCGCACCGGTCGAATCAATCTAATCGAGTGCGCTTGTCTGAGCTGGCTATTCGGTTGCGGGATTGTTTCGTTACTGTTGTGGGTCTTCGGTGCGTTTTGCTCCGGATTGCCGCTGCAAGCGATCGTCGCGCTTGTTTGCGTGGTTCTCGTAATCGTCGGTTGGCGCGCAAAACAAAACGCAAACGCGAACATCGATTTGCCGAAGCCAGCGACGATCACTGAATGGATTCTTGGCTGCGTCATTTTAATCGAGATCGCAGTTCTGATTTTCGTTGCGTTCAAGCATACCCTCGGCTGGGACGGGCTCCTCAACTGGGAGATCAAGGCGCGTTACGCGTTTCTAAACGGTGGGAGCATTCCGGCGTCCTATTATTCCAGCGCCGGCCGCGGGTTCAGTCATCCCGAATATCCGTTGGGAATCCCATTCACCGAGCTCTGGCTCTATTTGTGGATGGGCGAACCGAACCAGTTCTGGGTAAAGATTATTTTCCCGTCGTTTTATGCAGCGTGTGCGCCGCTGCTTGCGTTGCTGGTTTCGCGTTTGTCCGGCAAACGCTGGATCGGTTTGTTCATCGCGGTGCTCTTACCGTTCGTCCCCTCGGTCAGCGCCAGTCCGGGCGGGATCGTTGTTGGCTATGTCGATATTCCGCTGAGCGTCTTCTATTTGGCGGCACTGGGATATTTGCTCTTGTGGCTGAAGACGAATGATCGTCCTTTCATCAGCGTGTTCGCCGCGTGCAGCGCGTTGCTGCCGTGGATCAAGTCCGAAGGAATCATCTTGTGGAGCGTCCTTGTTCTGCTCGGATTCGTTTTGAGCCTGGCCAAACGGCGGCTCGCGCATTTCGTGATCTCGATTGTTCCAGGATGCGCGCTGATTCTGGCCTGGCGCGTTTATCTCAAACTCGTCCATCTCTGGCCCCATTCGGATTTTGCGCCCTTGAGTTTGAGCACGTTGTCTCAAAACCTGAGCCGATTGGGCGATATTTTCGGTATTTTGTTTGCCGAATTAAGTGAACCCGTGCACTGGAGCATCTTTTGGCTGCTCGCCGCGGTCGCGCTGATTTACCTGTTTGCATCCCGCAAACTCGAACGCATCGCTCTCGCAAGTGCGGTCGTGGCTCCGATTTTGTTGTATTCGCTCACTTACGTTTTTAGCACGTGGCCTAGTTATTCTGCGCACATGACTTCTTCCGTTTCACGTTTGCTGTTGCACGTGATGCCGGCCGGATGGCTCGGGATTGGATTGGCTTTGAGTCAGACGAAGCGCGAAACTCAAACGCTCTGAATCTTTTCGAAATCAGCCCAGAGGATCGAAATCCGGAAACAGTGCGCGCGATGTTCGGCAGCATTGCGCGCCGCTACGATCTCGCGAACCATATCTTGAGCTGTGGTAGCGATTTCCTCTGGCGCAAACACGCGGCCGAGATCGTTGCCGGTTGGAATCCGAAAAATGTTGTCGATCTTGCCGCCGGAACTGGCGATCTGACGCTCGCGCTGGAAAAAGCGCTGCCGAATTCGAAAATCGTCGCGGCGGATTTTTCCGAAGAAATGCTGGCGGTGGCGAAATCGAAGGGCGTTCAGCGAGTGATCACTGCGGATGCGCTCGCCCTGCCGTTTACGGATCGCTCAGTCGATTGTGTCACGATCGCGTTCGGATTGCGCAACATTAAGGATTGGGGCGCAGCGTTGCGCGAGATGGTGCGGGTTCTGGACGACAATGGGCATTTGCTCATCATGGAATTTTCGTTGCCACAGATGTCGATCTTACGCGCGATTTATCGATTCTATCTGCATCGAGTACTGCCGACTCTCGGATCTTTGCTCACTGGCAGGAGATCCGCCTACGATTATTTGGGCGATTCAATCGAGCAATTTCCCGGTGGTGACAAAATGTTGCGCCTAATCGAGTCGAATGGTTTTCGAGGGGTGACCGCCGAACCGCTTTCCAGCGGAATTGTCACGATTTATACGGCAACGAAATCCGACTAAGGCTTCGGAGTCGGTGTGGCCGACGGGCCAGGCGTCGGTGATGGTTGGCCCGCGAGTGGCAGCTTCAGCGTGTTCAAATCCGTGCCGCTGATCGCGAACGTGCCATCGCGCTCGTCGACTTTTGCGAACCAGTTTCCGTTCGGCGCGGTGCCGCCAACTGTCAGTTTGTGCGCCGCCTTGTCGTCCGGCGAAGTTGTGAACGTGATAACAAGTTGCGGCTTGTCGAGGCCGTGACCCGGCAACATCGCCCCAATCCAACGCGTCGCGTGCAAACCTGCGAGATCAGTTACCAGCGATTGCACGTTCGCTTGATTAATCGGGCCGCTGCCTTTGGCCCACGTCCATTGGTTGTTCGCGCCGCGGACCAATTCCGATTCCTTGTCCGTCTTCAGCGTGACGCGATGAATCTGATCCGGCTTGAAATTGAAGATCGTCAAATCCTGCCACTGCACGGGGTCCGTCGGAATTTGATCGAGCAGGGTTCGACGCGCCATGACAACGAACGGCTCATCGCCAACGCGCGCGTAAACATTGTCGCCTTCGATTTTTCCGAACGCGACGGATGCGAATGGCTGCTCGCCGGCTTTGGTTTCGGCGGTGTTCTCCGAAGCGAACGAGCTGAAGGTCACCGTGAGCTGCGGTTTATCGAGACCGTACTTCGGCAGGTTGGACGCGACATCTTCGACAAATTTCGTGACCTGTTCGTTTTGCATCGTGTCGATGAGACGTTGCGCCTCACTTGAATTGGCGGGCGCGTTGTTGCGACTGGCGATCGTCCAGTTCTCGTTTTTCCGCGCGAGAACGGTCTTTCCTTTGCCCGGTGCATCAATCGTTACGCGATCGAGGATTTTCGTGTCGACGCGAACAAGATGACGATCGCGCAGTTCGTCCGGCTTTGCATTGAGCAGCTCTTCAATCTTCTTCGGTAGCGTGTAAACGAATTCGCGCGACGAGAAGCGCACGAAAACTTGCTCCTTCTCTTTTTCAGGGACGCCGCCGATTTGGAGCACGTGGCCCGGCGCGCCCGGTTTGTCGTCCTGAGTGAAAAGCGTGATTGATCCGCGCGGTTCCGCCAATCCGTAAGGATGCAAGTCCCCTTTATCATCTGCCACGAATTGCTCAATCCGCGCCGTCGTCACCTGTGCGATTAAGTCTCCGACCTTTTGATCATCCGCGCGAGTGTGCAGTGGCTTGACGATTTCCCAGTGATCGCCCCTTTTCTGCAGCTCCATTTCGCCGGCCGACGTTTTTAAAACTACGCGTACGACTTGCGCCATGATCAACTCAGTTAATTTACGATCACGAAAATCTTCGGCTTTTTTCTCAATCGCTTTTTTGACGGATTGGCTAACGAGGAATGATTCCTTCGAATTGGCGAACCGGACGTACATCTTGCCTTCGAGCGCGGCCTCTTTGCCGAAAAAGATTTCGGCTGGTGCATTTTCGCCGGACAACTTCAAGCGAAGCTTCGGCTGGGCGGCGAGTCCGTAGTCTGAAAGCTTGCTCTTGTCGGCTTCCATTTCCTTGGAGGAAATGGTCGCCTCCTTTTGCCAGTTCTCGAGATCGGCGAGCAAACTGTTCACGGCCGACGTGTCGGCCTGGTCTTTGATCGGCGTTTCCAATCGCCATTTATCGTCGTGACGTCGAATGTCGATCGTGTCGTCACCGTCTTGGATGACGATGCCGTTGATTTTTTCCCGGCTGAAATTGATGACGTTCTGGGCTTCGCGCGCCGCATCCGCGGTGTTCAACGCGTTGCGCTCAACCAAAAACAGGTAAGCAAAAATACCGGCGGTGACGATTAGTAGAACGAGAGTCGCTTTCCACTTCATAACTATCGATTGAGTTGGTCAGACCCGGCGTTGCCACCAAACGGCGGTGCCGATAACAACAAAGATGAGCGGGATCAGGATGAGCACGAGCCACCGCAAATTTCGCAACGCATCCTCGTTGAGGTTGAACGTGAGCGTCTTTGGAACTTTCGGTGCGATCCCGATGAGTTGTTCGCGGCTCAGCAGCCAGTTCGCGGAACCGGAAATGAAATCGAGCGCTTGTTGATCCTGGGTCAGCGCGTTGTCCTGCACGAAGGTCGAGTTGCTCACCACCACCATCCGCGAAGAATTCATTTGCACGCGCTCGTCGGCGCTGCCCCCTTTTTCAATCGATGCGCCGATTATATAAGTCGCGTCGCCCACTTTCTTGGCATCGTTCTGCAATTTGTTTTGGTCGGTCGTGTTGTAATCCGTTTCGGCGAAATAACCTTTCTCCGCTTCGATCAACGGTTGTAGTTGAATGTTCGCTCCGCGGACCCGGGCAGGTTCGAGGGTGATGGAAGAAGTTCCGCCAAAAAATACCGCGCGAACATCGGCGATGCGCTTTGTCATCGGACTGTTGCCAAGGAAACGCGCATAGACGTCGCGAATGAGCGCGAGCTCTTCAATTCCGGTCCGGACAAACGCCATCAGACGGTCGTCATTCACTTTGACGCCGAGCTCGTTGAGGAACGCGTAGAGCTTTGGCGTCTTTGCCGATGGGTCGAGCAAGAAAAGGATTCGTCCCCGTTTGCCCCAGAAATCGCGCAGCATTTTCATTTCGCGATCGGAAAAATCGTACTGCGGCCCGACAATCATGACCGTTTTGATGTCGGCAGGGATTTGCGGCTCGTTGAATAGGTTCAATTCCTGGAACTTGATGTTTTCGTTCTCGATAAACGTCTTTAGAACTGAAATCGGACTGGCCGGTTCTTGTTGCTGCATCATTGGCATCGCCTGTGGCGTTTCGGCAATTGACGGCTCCTTGTGGCCGGTGACGTAACCGATGATGTTCTTCTTTCCTTCGACGAGATCCATCATCGCACTGGTAATCGCTTGCTCGCCTTTGAATGCCGTTACGCGCGGACCTTCGCCAAGGGCCATGCCGCTTTGATCGATCTCCGCCATCTCCGACGCCTTCACCGTTTTGTTTCGGCCGTCGTAATCGATCACAAGCAGACTTTCGTCGCTCACGACTTTGTATTTATCGAACATCTCCTTCGCGCGAGAGAGGTTCCGCTGAGGGTCGATGTTCTCGATGTCGACCTTTCCTTTGGCCGCGTATTGATATTCGGTCAGTAAATTCGCTACGTCGCCGCTGATCGGCGTGTTCGGCGAAAAGAAAACAGTGATCCGCACTTTGCCTTTGATTGTGTGAAGGAAGCGCTTGGTCTTGTCGGAGAGCGCGTATTTCTGGTCGCGCGAAACGTCCCAGCGTTTGTAATGCCTGAAACCAATCCAGTTGACCGCGCTCACCAAAAAGAAAACCAGGATGAGCTGGACGAGCAGATTCAGCCCGATCTGGAGACGCTGAATTTTTTTCGGCTTTGGTTTAGTCGCGTCAGCCATTCGTCACAATCTCCACTTGCGCGATTGGAACGCCTGATAAGTCAACGTCAAGACAAACGCAGTCATGCTCAGATAAAAAACGATCGGCCGGGTATCGATAATGCCGCGTGAATACGCGCCCATGTGTTCGATTGCCGAGAAATAACCGAGCGCGTCCCGCATGCCCGAACTAATGTCGAGCATGATGAATTGAACCAACCCGAGAAAAAACAGAAGCGTGATCGTGCAAAAGGAAATGACGGCGGCCACAATCTGATTCTTGGTCACGACGGAAGCGAAGCAACCGACCGACATGTAAAACATACCGAGCAGCAAGAGCATCAGATACGAACCCAAATACGCTCCGGCCGAACTTGCGGCCGGCTGGTTTGTGACCTTTTGAAAAATCCAAAAATAAATCAGCGTTGGGATCCAAAGCGCGATGTAGAAAACAACCGCACCTAAAAATTTTGCCAGCACTACCTGCAAATCGCGCACCGGAGCCGTCATTAATGGCTCGATCGTGCCGAGTTTAAACTCCTCGGAAAACAAACGCATTGTGATGAGCGGAAAAATCAAAACGAACGCGAACCAGAAAAACACCGAATTAAAAAACGCTTCCAGGACCGAATAGGCCGCTGGACGCTGGTTCATGAACGCGACCTGGAAATAAAAATCCACGCCGGTGACGAGGAGAAAAAACACTAGAACGATGTAGGCGATCGGCGAATGAAAATATCCGCGGATTTCGCGAATTAGCAGCGCGTAGAATTTTCTCATTATTTAATTCATTCCAATCCGATCTGGTCTGAGTGCGTGATCTCCACGAAAACATCTTCGAGGGTGGCGCGCCGTTGCGATAACTCGCGCAACGCCCAGTGTCGCGCCGCTGCGAGTTTGAAAATTTCCTCGCGCACATCCAGCCCGGACTCGACCCGCAAATGGAAAACTTCCCAGGCATCTTCGCGCTCAACGGTCACGTCGCGAACGCCTGAGATCTTCTTCAACTGTTCCGTGCCATCATCATTTCCGGTTTTTGCTTCGACGACCACACCGCCGGCCTGGCGAATTTGCCCGAGCAGATTTTCCGGCGTGTCGCAGGCCTCGATCCGGCCCTTGTGAATGATGATGACGCGGCTGCACGTCATCTCGACTTCGGGCAAAATGTGGGTCGAAAGCAAAATGGTATGTTGTTTGCCGAGATTTTTGATCAACTCGCGCACTTGCCGGATTTGATTGGGATCAAGTCCGATGGTCGGCTCGTCGAGAATCAGAAGATCCGGCTCGTTCAGAAGCGCGTCCGCGAGACCGACCCGTTGACGATAACCTTTGGAAAGCGCGCCGATCAATTTTCGTTCGACCTCGCGCACTCCGCACAAGTCTTTCACGTCACCAACTCGTTCCGCAACACGCCGGTGCGGGACGCCTTTGAGCGCCGCCCGATAATCCAGATATTCGGTGACGCGCATATCGTTGTAGAGTGGAACATTTTCCGGCATGTAACCGAGGCGCGAGCGCGCCTGGAGCGACTGTTCGAAAACGTCGAAGCCCGCGATCGATGCGCGGCCGGAAGTTGCCGGCATGAAACCCGCCAGAATCCGCATCGTCGTCGTCTTGCCGGCGCCGTTCGGGCCGAGGAAGCCCATGATCTCGCCCTGGCCGACTTCGAAATTCAAATCGCGGATCGCCGTATGACCGGCGTAGCGTTTCGTCAAATTTTCAACTTTGATCATTGTGAAAGTAGGTCAGACAACAGAACCCGAATTGCGTTGCCAAAAAATTTGCGATTGTCAACGGGCGGTCAGGGTCAGCGTCTCCACTCGCTGAGCGCCATTCGCTCGGACCACGCCGATCGCGAAATCGACGCTAGTTCCACTGCTGGCGCCGCTTAAGAGCACCTCAACCTCCTTTACCGAATTCACGTTATGTTTTCCAATTTTGTAAATCACCAGACCGCGCTCGACCCCTGATTCATCGGCCGGACTGTCCGATTCAACCGAACTGATCAAGACGCCGCGTCCCGGCGCATAGCCAAGCGCTTGCGTTAGCTCCTGCGTCAAATCCTGGAGCTGCATTCCAAAAAGACGCTCCGTGTTGGACGATGTCGATGTTTCCTCGGCCACCGGCTGAGCTTGTTGGCCGGGGTTCTTTTCGGCGAACGCTTTGAATTTCGCCACGCTCTCGCGGACGACGTTGGCCGGAATGGCGAAGCCGAGCCCCTGCGTCGGAACGCCTTGCGGGGTGAAGGCCATTTTGGCGGAGCTAATTCCGACCAGGCGTCCGGAAATGTCGATCACGGGTCCGCCGCTGTTGCCGGGATTAATCGCTGCGTCGGTTTGCACGAGATCTTTGTAATCAATGTTGTCGACCGAAATGTCGCGCTTGGTCGCACTCAAGACGCCGCGACTGATCGAGCTGCCGTAACCGACCGCGTTCCCGACCACGAGCACCGTTTCGCCTAACAGGTTTGGCGAAATATTGTCGAGATTGATGAACGGAAACGAATCTTTCGAATCGATCTTGATGAACGCGAGATCCTTTTTGTCGTCGCCGGTAATGTAATGCGCGTTGTAGGTCTTTCCGTCGTTAGTCGTGGCTTTGATTTTTAGATCGGCGGCGCGCGCGACCACGTGCTGGTTAGTCACAATGTACCCCGCCGGATCGACAATGAATCCGGAGCCAAGACTTTGCAGCGTCTGTCGAATTTCGTGCGGGCGTCCACGATAATAGCCAAAAAATTGCGCGTAGAAATCATCGATCGGATCGCGCACGCTGCGCCGAATCACGCGCTCAGTATTAATGTTCACGACCGCCGGCAGAACTTTCGCGACCGCCAGGACTGCCGGCTCCGCGGCCGGATCTGCTTGAGCAAAGCACGATGTCGATCCTGCGACCGGAAGCGCGGCTGCGGAGATCAGCGCCAAAATTTTCTTCCCGGGAATTCCCATTTGTGCGGTGCAAATAACGGGCCTGCCCCGGCACTGTCAACTTGCCGCTCGGCTCAATCGTTGGACATTAATGATTTATGCGAACGACCCTTGGAACTCGAGCGAACCTGGATTTGATCGACCAGAATTATCAGCGCTGGCAGGAAGACCCGGCGTCGGTTGATCCAAGTTGGGCCGCGTTCTTTGAAGGGTTCGAGCTGGGGAATTTGCCGCAGAAAAACGGCGCAGCAGTGGCGGCGCCGCGCTCGGTCACGCGCGAAAGTCCGCTCCAAACCCGGATCGACGGACTGGTCTATGCGTATCGCACGCTCGGCCACACCATCGCGCGCGTAAATCCGCTTGCGGACAAGCGGCCGGAAAATCCGTCGCTTTCACTGCGCGAACTCGGTTTCGGCGAGAAAGATCTCGATCTCCGCGTTTCCTCAAAATTCTTTCTCGATAACCAGGAGATGACGCTGCGCGAAATGATCGCGCACCTCACCAAAATCTACGCGGACTCGATCGGCGCCGAGTTCATGCACATCCAAAACCCGCGCATTCGCAACTGGGTGCTGCATCGATTGGAATCGCGTCCAAACAAGCATGACACGGCGCGCCAGATCAAAATCGCGCTCCTCCGCGCGTTGATGGAAGCGGACTCCTTCGAAACTTTCTTGCAGACGCGTTACGTGGGACAAAAGCGGTTTTCGCTTCAGGGCGCGGAGTCGCTGCTGGTGATTCTCGACAGCATTTTGCACAAATGTGCGATCGACGGCGTGGAAGAGATTTGCATGGGCATGGCGCACCGCGGCCGGCTCAACGTGCTCGCAAATTTTCTTAAGAAATCGTTGCGCGTTATTTTCACCGAGTTCAGTGAGAACTACGTTCCCGAGTCGGTGGCCGGCGACGGTGACGTGAAATACCACCTCGGTTATCGGACGATTCGCAAACTCGGGTCGGGCGCGCGGATCGAGATTCGTCTCGCGGCGAATCCGAGCCATCTCGAAGCGGTGGACCCAGTCGTCGAGGGAACGGCGCGTGCGAGGCAACGAATTCGCGGCGATACGGAACACCGGAAAAAAGTTCTGCCGTTGCTGATTCACGGCGATGCGGCGTTCGCGGGGCAGGGGATCGTTGCCGAAACTTTGAACATGTCGCAACTGCACGGTTACGGAACCGGCGGCACGGTCCACGTGGTGGTGAATAATCAAATCGGTTTCACCACGCTGCCGGAGGACGCGCGCTCGTCGATGTACGCGACCGACATTGCCAAGATGATCGAGGCGCCAATTTTTCACGTGAACGGCGACGATCCGCTTGCGTGCATGCAAGTGAGCCAGCTCGCACTCGATTTCCGCCAGGAATTTGGACGGGACGTTGTGATCGACATGTATTGCTACCGTCGTTACGGGCACAACGAAGGCGACGAGCCGGCATTCACCCAGCCGGATCTTTACGCGAAGATCGACAAACATCCGTCGGCCGCGCAGTCGTACAAACGCGAACTTCTGGATTTGGGCGCGTTGACCGAGGACGATGCTGCCTCGCTCGAAACGGAAATGAGTCTGCGGCTCGAGATCGCGCTCGATACCGTCAAGGCCCTTGAAAAAGAAAAGGCGGTCAAGCAGGCGCAGTTCAAGGAATCGGCGGCGGTTTTTCAACCGGAATACACCAGCGCGCCGGTCTCAACCGCGATCAACGAAAAGATGCTGAAGCAGATCGTCGATGCGCTGACGCGGGTACCGGACGATTTCAACGTTCAACCAAAGATCAAACGCATTGTGCTGGAGCATCGCCGTAAAGTTTTCGAGAACGGCGGACCGTACGAATGGCATTACGCCGAGCTGCTCGCGTTCGGTTCGCTGCTCTTGGATGGAACGCCGGTGCGTTTGTCCGGACAGGACAGCGCGCGCGGAACTTTCAGTACCCGGCACGCGATTCTTTACGATGCAAAAACCGGCGCGCCTTACGTGCCGTTGATGCACATGGGCGACAAGCAGGCGCGCATCTGCATTTACAACAGTCTGCTCTCCGAAGCAGCCGTGCTTGGATTCGATTACGGTTATTCGCTCGATTATCCGAACATGCTCTGTTTGTGGGAAGCGCAGTTCGGCGATTTTTCCAACGGCGCGCAAACGATCATCGACCAATTCATCGTTTCCGCGGAATCGAAATGGCAACGGCCGAGCGGAATCACGTTGTTGTTGCCGCACGGTTACGAAGGTCAGGGCCCGGAACATTCGAGCGGACGCCTCGAACGTTTTCTTCAACTTTGCGCCGAGGAAAACATGCAGGTCTGCAATCTCACAACCGCCGCCCAATACTTTCACGTCCTGCGACGCCAGATGAAACGCGATTTCGTCAAGCCGCTCGTGATCATGACGCCGAAAAGTTTGTTGCGAGCAGAATTCGCTTCGTCGCGCGCGGAAGAATTCACCAAGGGGAAGTTCGAGGAAATTCTTGGTTCGCCGGAAGTCGGGCCGGCGGGAAAGATCAAACGAGTGATTCTTTGTTCCGGCAAAGTTTATTACGATCTTCTCAATTACCGTTCCGAGAAGAAGATCGACAACGCAGCGATCATTCGTGTCGAGCAACTTTATCCGCTGCACGAAAAGAAATTGAAATCGATGATGAAAGCGTTTCCGGAAAAAGCGGAAATCGTTTGGTGTCAGGAAGAACCGGAAAATATGGGCGGGTGGACATTCATGGAGCCGCGTCTGCGAAAAATGTTCGATCGCGAGATCGCATACGCCGGCCGTGACGCCAGCGCCAGTCCGGCCGTCGGCTCGCTCGTTCTCCACAAACGCGAGCAAGCCTGCGTCGTCAAAGACGCATTCTCAGTTTGAAACCAATTGTCCTCATCATGGCCTTTGTCGCGACCGCGCTAGTCGCGTGTCATCGCGCTGTTGACTCTGAGCTTGTGGGAGAGTGGAACTGTCCTGCAATCGGGCCATGGGCGAACGTCACATACAAAGTAGAGCACACCTATTCAGGTCGAATTGATGATCCTAACAAGGGTACCTTCGCTGGCTCCGGCACCTGGCGAATCGAAGGTAGCGAAATGATTTGCCGAGATTACGAACGTGGCGAGAGCAGGGCAGAGATTCTCACTATCAGCCGAAAGGATCTGCAGATTAAAGGATCCGATGGCGTCATCTCGACTTACAAACGAATAAAGTAAGTTTCGCGCGCGCTTGCGCCAAGCGCCGACGCAACATCAACGTTTGATTCGACCGGGAGTTTTTTCTGCGCTTAGTTAGGCGGGCATGGCTGTTGAAGTAAAAATTCCTGCGGTCGGGGAATCGATCACCAGCGGGATCGTTTCGGTCTGGCATAAGAAGTCGGGCGATTTCGTGAATCCCGGCGACGCGCTCTTTACGCTCGAGACCGACAAGGTTTCGACCGAGATCGCGGCTGAAACTGCCGGCGTGCTCGATACCATTGTTCCGGAAGGTAAGGAAGTGAAAATCGGCGAAGTGGTGGCGACGATCGACGATTCAAAAAAGGCGCCGTCCGCGAAACCGGAGAAAAAGAAAGATACAGAACCCTCACCCAAGGGGAGAGGCGGATCAGAGACGAAGCCTAAAGAAGAAACCGCAGATGGTGAAACTCTCTCGCCTGCTGTGAGGCGAATTGTCGACGAAGAACATCTCGATCCGGCGAAAATTTCCGGAACTGGCCCGGGCGGTAGAATTACGAAATCGGATGCGCTCGCGGCGGCGCAGGGAAAATCTGTAGGAGACGCTGTTAGCGTCTCGGGGAAGCAAACTGCTTCCCCTACAGAAAATCGTGAATCATCTGACGGCCGCGTGGTTCGCAAGAAAATGTCGCCGCTGCGTCGAAAAATCGCCGCGCAACTGGTGATGGCACAGCAGACGGCAGCCATTCTGACGACGTTCAACGAGTGCGACATGAGTGGGGTTCAAAAATTGCGGGCGGAATCGCAGGACGCGTTCGTGAAAAAGCACGGCGTGAAGCTCGGGTTCATGTCTTTCTTTATCAAAGCGAGCGTGGAAGCACTCAAGGCTGTGCCGGTGGTCAATGGCCGCATCGAAGACGAGGATTTCATCCAAAACAATTTTTACGACATCGGCGTCGCAGTTGGGACCGACCGCGGATTGGTCGTGCCAATCGTGCGCGACGCGGACAAGAAAACGTTCGCCGATCTCGAACGGGAGATCGGTGATTTCGCTGTCCGAGCGCGTGAAGGGAAGTTGAAGTTCGAAGATTTAACTGGCGGCACGTTCACCGTTTCGAATGGCGGCGTTTATGGTTCGCTCGTCAGCACGCCGATTTTGAATTTTCCGCAAAGCGGAATCCTGGGGATGCACAAAATCATGCCGCGGCCGATCGCGGTGGACGGGAAAATGGAAATCCGCCCGATGATGTATCTGGCGCTCAGCTACGATCACCGTGCGATTGACGGCAAAGAAGCGGTGACGTTTTTGATTAAAGTGAAAGAGTGCATCGAAGACCCGAAGAAACTGCCGCTCGATTTTTAGTTTCTCGCTGTTGACCGGACCGACAAAGCGCACGCGTCATGCGCTCGGGTAAGCCGCCGTCCTTTAGAAACGCTTTTTCGAGTTGCCGTAGTTGCTGGTCGAGGAGGTAGTTAGTCTGATGAATCAGGTAAATGACGATGTTTGCCACGATTCCCGATGATCGCGTTTCAATATACGCCCTATAGGTCTCATAGGACGAATTCCCGCTATTTCCCAAACGCCTAACGCTTCGCGGCTATCCTTGTCCCAGAGCGGCAATGCGCGCACACGAAGGAAATCCCGATAATCTTCCAACAGTTCTTCCAAACTAGCGCGGGCGACGTTCATTAACTTGATTTCGGTCTCCTTGGATGTTCCGGAGGCCTGGCTTCCTTCGGTAATATTCTGTATACCGGAACGCGCCGCCTGCACCATCTGCTCGCGCGTCCGGTCTCGTTTTTTCAGGAAACGCTCGCAAAAGCGGACGGTGGCGTCATAGACGATTCTTGCTTTGCAAAACGAAAGCAGGTCTTCATAACCGCCGTGCGGGGGGATAAAGTTCTGGGCCACGGTGGACAGGATATATGTCACATGGGACTTATACGACCTATAAATGGCTTCAGAAAACTTTGACGTTGTTATCATTGGTTCCGGTCCGGGCGGTTATGTTGCGGCTATTCGCGCAGGTCAGCTCGGTTTAAGAACTGCGATTGTCGAGAAGGACAAGGAGCTCGGCGGCACATGCCTGAATATCGGCTGCATTCCAAGCAAGGCGCTGCTCACTTCAAGCGATCATTTCGTGTTCGCGAAGAAAGAAGCCGACAAGCACGGCGTCGTCATCGGCAACGTGGCTGTCGATCTTAATAAGATGCAGCAGCGCAAGGACAAGGTCGTGAAAACGCTGACGGGCGGCGTGCGCGCGCTGATGAAGACGAACAAGGTGACGACGTTCGAAGGGTTTGGCACGATTACGGCGCCCGGAAAAGTTTCGGTCAAATCGTCGGACGGAAAGACTCAGGAGATCGAGACAAAAAACATCATCATTGCGACCGGAAGCGTACCGATTGAATTGCCGTTCGCGAAATTTGACGGCAAGACAATCGTCAGCAGTACCGAAGCGCTTACTTTCGCAGAACCGCCACCCAAATTCCTCGTCATCGGCGCGGGCGCGATCGGACTTGAGCTTGGATCGGTTTGGGCCCGGCTTGGTTCCGAAGTAACGATTCTCGAATTCTTGCCACGGATCGCCGTCGGTTACGATCTCGAGTTATCGAATCTGCTCCAGCGCTCACTCACCGCGCAGGGGATCACGTTTCATCTCGAAGCAAAAGTGAGCGCGATCGAAGTAAGCAACGGTCGCGCGACCGCGACGGCAACAAAAGGAAACGAGGAATTAAAGTTCGACGCCGACAAAGTGTTGGTCTCAGTCGGACGCAAACCATTCAGTGAAGGGCTCGGCGCCGAAAAAGTTGGCGTCGAGTTTGACGAGAAAAAGCGAATCAAAGTTGACAAACATTTCAAGACCAACGTCGACGGCATTTACGCGATTGGCGATGTGATCGCAGGGCCGATGCTGGCGCACAAGGCCGAAGATGAAGGAATTGCCTGCGTGGAAAGGATCTCCGGCAAAGACGGCCACATCAATTATGACGCGATTGCCGGAATCATTTACACGAATCCCGAGCTCGCGGGCGTTGGGTTAACTGAGGAACAGGCCAAAGAAAAGAAGATCGATTATCGGGTCGGGAAATTTCCGTTTCGGGCCAATGCCCGCGCCATTGCGAATGATGAGCTCGACGGAATCGTCAAATTCGTGGCCGACGCCAAGACCGACCGCATTCTCGGCGCGCACATTTTGCAGCACGCGGCCTCGGAATTGATCGCCGAAGCAGTTTCAGTAATCGAATTTGGCGGCAGCTCGGAAGATCTCTCGCGTACTACTCATTCGCATCCGACTTTGAGCGAAGCCGTGAAAGAAGCGGCGATGAACGTAGAGAAACGCGCCTTGCACATTCTCAATCGCTAGCTCGAACGAGCGCGGCCTCGCGGCGGCGAATTGCGACGAGCGCCACCGCCGCAGAAATCACGCAGACGACTGCGCCCATGCCGAGCGCAAAAGGAGTGCCGAACCAATTGGCCATCGCGCCGGCCTCGAGGCTTCCCAACGGAATCATCGCGCCGAAGATGAGCGACCAGACACCCATCACGCGACCGCGCATGTCGTCCGGAACGATGGTTTGCAAAACCGTGTTGGTGGTTGAGAAAAACAAGAGCATGCCGAACCCCGCGACGAACAGGAACGCGAGCGAGACATAAAAATTTCGCGCTAGCGAAAACGCGACGAGCGCGGCTGAAAATAAGCAAACGCCGCCGAACGCGAGTTTTCGCGGCGTGAATCGGTGTCCGAAAGTCGCCACGACCAGCGCGGCGAGCAATGCGCCCATTCCGCTGGCCGACATTAATTCTCCAAAACCATCGGCGCCACGGCCAAGGACGTCGCGCACAAACGCCGGCATTACCACCATGTAGGACCAGCCGAAGATGCCGACGGCCAGGAACAACAGGAGAATTGTGCGGACGCGCGGATGTTGAAACGAATAAACGATTCCGTTCCAGGCGTGTTCGGCTGGCGAGACAATATCGATCTTACGTTCGAACGGCGGCAGCCGCATCATCAACAAACCGGCGATGACCGCGATGAAGCTCAGACCATTAAACAAAAAGCACATTGGCACGCCGACAGCACCGATCATTAAGCCGGCCAGCGAAGGACCGACGACGCGTGCACCGTTGACGATCGAACTGTTAAGTGAAATCGCGTTCAGCAAATCTTCACGGCTCGTCATTTCAACGGTGAACGCCTGGCGAGCCGGCATGTCGAATCCCATCGCGACGCCGTTGAGCGCAGCGATGATGACAATAAATGTGGCGTTGGCGAAACCGAGCCAGACGCCGATCGCGAGAAGGAGCGCGCAGATCATCTGGGCGGTTTGAGTCGCTACGAGTATGGACCGCTTCGGGTAAAGATCGGCCAGCGATCCACCCCAGATCGAAAACAACATCATCGGTGCCGAGCCAACGGCGGCGACCGCGCCGAGCAGGAATTTTGAGTTCGTGATCTCGTAGACGAACCAGCTCATGGCTGTTTGCTGCATCCAAGTCCCGATGAGTGAGATCAGCTGGCCCCAGAAGAAGAGGCGATAATTGCGATATCGAAGGGCGCGGAAAGTGTGCCGCCAGCTTATGCCACCGACTGGCAGACGCCTTGGCCGGCCGCTGATGTCTTCCGGGACACGAGCGGTTTCGGCGGCCATCCCTTAATCTAGCGAAAGACTTGTCGGCTGCTCAAAAATGGATCACGAGCCCGGCTTTTCTGCTAGATTTTCACCGTGCAAAGCACGGCCGCCATTCTTCTCCGCAAACGCAAGTTTAGCGACACCAGTTTGATTGTCTCGTGGTGCACCGAGTCGTTAGGCTGCATTCAAACCATGGCCAAAGGCGCGCGCCGCGCCAAAACACCATTCGCCGGCAAGCTTGATCTGTTTTTCGAATCGGAGATTTCGGTTGTGCCCAGTCGGAAATCGACGCTGCACACCTTAACCGAAGTCGTGGTCCGAGACCCGTTTGCGGGCATTCGTGAAAATTATGTGCGGACTCAGGCCGCGGCCTATTTTGTCGAGCTGATCGAGATTTGCACTGAACGAGACCACCACGAGCCCGAACTCTATTCGCTCTTGCGGCGCGCGTTTGGTTATCTCGACAAAAACTATCCGGATCTGCGCGCGATTTCGCATTTCGAAACGGAGTTGGCGCGCATCGCCGGTGTCCACGACGCCAAAAAATTGACCGCCAATCCGGCATTCGCGCTCGGCAATTTGTTCGGGAAATTGCCGGTTTCGCGCACGCCGCTCTTGAAAACGCTCGCATCCGAGACGAAAACCAAAGCGAAGAAAACGGTATGAAATCGCGAATTATTGCCGCGGTAATCCTGGCGATGGTCTTCACTTCGTCGGTCAGGGCGAACGAAATCTACAAATTCGACCAATCACGTTCCAGAATCGGGTTTTCCGTGCATCAATTCCTTGGCACAACCAACGGCAAGTTCACCAAGTTCGACGGCAAGATCGACATCGACCGCGATCATCCCGAGAACTCGTCAGTCACGGCGCGGATCGATGTGCGCAGCATCGATACGGGAATTGTAAAGCGCGACAACCATTTGCGGAGCGCGGAATTCTTTAATGCCGAGAAATATCCGGAGATCACCTTCAAGAGTCGTAGCGTGAAGCAGACCGGCGCGCAGGCCGGCGACATCGTGGGCGATCTGACCATGCACGGCGTGACAAAGGCAATTACACTTCACGTGAAATTAGTGACTTCTCCTAACGACACCAAGCAAACACGTTGGGCGGTCACGACCGACGCGCTAAAGCGACACGACTTCAATTTAATGTTTTCGCAGTCCGCCGAAACAATGTCTGGAATCAGCCAGACCGTCGCGATCGACATCGAGATCGAAGCGACGCGAGCGCAATGAAATGATCGTTGCCACTCTGACTTGGCTCGGAATTGGTTGTTGGGCCGTGTGCTTTTGGTGGATGCACCGCATTTCTTCCCGCCAGGACGCGGTGCTAAAAGAACTTCACGAGATGACTCAGCGAATCGAACGGCTTTCGAAAACGGGGCATGATTTGATCCGCGATGTTCATCCGCAGGTCGGCGAAATCAAGGAACAGGTCGAGACGGTGAAAGAAGCGGTCTCATCCGGGAACAGTTAGGCCGCAAATTCTTCATGGACGTCACGCCGCTTGGAGATTCCGCGGTCCTCATTCGCGTGGCGGAAAATTTTGAAGACGCCCCAGAGCGCGCGCTCGAACAAGTGCTAGCGGCCGAACGTTGTCTCGCTGCGGCGAATATTCCAGGCGTGATTGAGCTCGCGCCGGCTTACACAACGGTTGCGCTTTTTTATGACCCGATGCACGCGATCAAAGCCGGCGCGCCACTGGAAAATGTTTTTGCTTGGATGGAGAAACGAATTCGCAACGCGATTTCAAAATGGGAAGCGACCAGCGCACAATCGATCAATTCCTCCGTAATCGAGATTCCAGTTTGTTACGACGGAGAGTTTGCGTTCGATCTTGGAGATGTTGCCGAGCGCGGGGGCGTGACTCCAAACGAAGTGATCCAGCTTCATTCTGGCGCTGAATACCGCGTTCATTGCATCGGGTTCACGGGCGGGTTTCCGTTTCTCGGCGGTCTGCCGCTCAAGATCGCGACGCCGCGTCGAGAAACACCGCGCAAGGAGATTCCAGCTGGATCCGTTGGGATCGGCGGAAAACAAACTGGAGTCTATCCGATCAAGTCGCCCGGTGGCTGGAACATTATTGGTCGCACGTCGCTCCGATTGTTTGATCCGCAAAAAAATCCGCCGGCACTTCTGCGGGTTGGGGACGGCGTCCGTTTTCGGCCGATTAGCCGGCAAGAATTCGAAAGATCGACATCGTGAAGGCGACGGCGATTCGCGCGGGATTTTTAACCAGCGTCCAGGATTTGGGACGCACTGGTCTGCGCGAATTCGGTGTCTCGTCAGGTGGCGCGCTCGATTCGCACGCCTTGCGAGTGGCAAACCTTCTGGTCGGCAACGACGAATCGGCCGCCGGTTTTGAAGTCACCTTTGGTGGAATGCGACTGCGCTTTGCCGACGAACGAATTGTTGCGTGGTGTGGCGGCAATTTCGACGCGCGCATCGGTTCGACCGCTCTGCCTTCCGGTCATCCTGCTTTGGTGCAGGCTGGCGAAGAATTTTCGATTGAATCCCCGGCGATTGGTTGCCGGGCCTGGCTGGCGGTTTCCGGTGGAATCGATGTTTCAATTGTCCTTGGCAGCCGCTCGGCGGATTTGAAGGCCGGGTTCGGCGGCATGAATGGGCGGCCGCTCCGCGATGGCGAAGAATTTCCGCTCGCTGAAAATCCGGCGCGAGCAAAAACGTTGGTCGAAAAACTACGCGATAAAAAAATCGCGCCATGGAAACCGCCACACGATTGGTCGAGTACGGCCCGCCGCGAACCGGTATTGCGTTTTGTCCGCGGTGTGGACGCAGAGCGCTGTGGTCCGGCGGCCTTCCAGACTTTCAGCCACGAAAGTTTTTTTGTCTCTCCGGATTCGGACCGAATGGGAGTTCGGCTCGATGGTCCGCGTCTCGCAGGAAGCGAGGATGCCGATCTTCTCTCGGAAGCGGTTGCGCCGGGAACGGTGCAGCTGCCGCCGAGCGGCAAACCAATCTTGTTGCTCAATGATTGCCAAACCATTGGCGGCTATCCGAAACTCGCGCACGTGATCACAGTCGACCTTCCAATCGCAGCGCAATTACGGGCGGCCGACGTCGTTCGTTTCACTGAGGTCTCGCTCGCGGACGCTCATCGCGCGCTGTTGGAACGCGAGCGGGACTTGGAACAGTTCCGTCGCGGAATCGAATCACAGTTTCGATGAGCCTCGTGGTCGATCTTAACGCCGACCTTGGCGAGGACGCAGGTCACGATGACGAGCTGCTCCAGCTTGTGACGTCGGCCAACATCGCTTGCGGGTTTCACGCCGGCGATGCGGACTCGATGCGCCGATCGATCGAAGCCGCGCGCGCTCGCAACGTTGCAGTCGGCGCGCATCCGAGCCTGTTCGATCGGGAAAATTTTGGGCGCAAGGAGTTGCCAGTGAAAGCAAACGAAGTTTTCGACGCGGTTGTTTATCAACTCGGGATTTTTGCGGCGATCGCGGAAGCTTGTGGACTTCGTCCGAACCACGTCAAACCGCACGGTGCCCTTTATAACATGGCCGCGCGCGACAGCGAACTCGCGGACGCGATCGCGCGCGCAGCGGTCAGCGTGGATCGACAATTGATTTTTTTCGCGCCAGTCAACAGTGCGCTTTCGCGCGCGGGCGAAGCGCACGGACTGCAAATTGCGCACGAAGTCTTCGCCGACCGGAATTATTGTCGGGACGGTTCGCTGGTTTCTCGTTCCCGGCCGGACGCGTTGCTGCACGATCCGGTTGATGCCGCGCCGCGCGTATTGCGGATGTTGCGCGAAGGCAAAGTGCGGTCCGTTGATGGAGGAGAGGTGGATGTTCGCGCGGAGACAATTTGTTTGCACGGCGATAATCCCGAGGCCGTTGACTTCGCGCGCGCATTGCGGGCCGAATTGGAAGAACAAGGCGTGACGTTTCGCGCGCCGAAATTTTCGAAGTGAGCGACGAACAATCACGCTCGGGCCTGGTACGCGCGCTCGGGCCGGTCGACGCCACAATGATCGTGATCGGTTCGATGATCGGCTCGGGAATTTTTATCACTTCGGCCGAGTCGGCGCGTTTGAGTGCCGCGCCTGGATGGCTGCTGCTCGCGTGGACCGTCGCCGGTTTACTCACGATGACCGGCGCGCTGTGTTGCTCGGAGCTGGCGACTATGATGCCGCGCGCGGGCGGGGTTTATGTTTTTTTCCGCGAAGCCTACGGACCAGCGACAGGTTTTCTCTACGGCTGGACACTGTTTCTCGTTATTCAAACCGGAACGATCGCCGCGGTGGCGATCGCGTTCGCCAGGTTTCTCGGCGTCTTCGTCAGCGCGATTTCGCCGGACAATTATCTGTTTACCGACAAACCGATTTTGATAGGCGGCGGCTACGCGATCAGTTTGTCCACGCAGCAACTGGTCGCGATCGTGTTGGTCGCGCTGTTGACCTGGACAAACACGCGCGGCCTAAAGCTGGGCACGCTGGTCCAAAATGTTTTCACGTTTGCCAAGACTGCAGCGCTCATCGCCGTCGTTCTTGTCGGAATTTTTCTCGGTTGGAGTGCCACGAGCGCCGCGCGCACGTCGGCCTGGTGGGATTCGTGGGCGAACGGTTGGAATCCGCAAGCCGTGCAACCCGGGTTCACTCTGGCTGGCGGAATTGCCCTGGTATTCCTTTTTGGAAAATCGATGGTCGGGCCGCTCTTCGCGCAGACCGCGTGGACAAATGTCACATTCATTGGCAGCGAAGTGCGCGATCCGGGACGCAATCTTGTTCGCGCGTTGCTGATCGGATCCGGAGTTGTCGTGATTCTTTATGTGTTGGCGAACCTTTCTTATCTCGCCTTGTTGCCGTTCTCTGAAATCCAACACGCGCCGCAGGACCGCGTTGCCGTCGCGGCAATGAAAGCCGCGTTTGGAAATCCCGGCGCGATATGCATGGCCGCTGCGATCCTGATTTCGACGTTTGGTTGCAATAACGGACTGATTCTTGCCGGTGCGCGCGTTTATTTTGCCATGGCGCGCGATCGTTTATTTTTTCGAAAAATCGGCACGACCAACCGCTTTCACGTTCCCGCGATGGCGCTCGTCGCCCAGGGAATTTGGACGGCGCTGCTCACTTTGCCGCGGACCGTAACAACGAATCCCGCGACGCAAAAAGTCGCCTACGGCAACATCTACACACAGTTGCTGGAATACATCGTGTCGGCTGATCTGGTTTTCTACGTGTTGATGGTCGCAGCGGTGATCATCTTGCGACGCAAGACGCCGGGGGCCGATCGGCCCTACCGCACCTGGGGATATCCCATCGTGCCGATTCTCTCAATGGTGTTGGCCGCGTTGCTCACGGTCGATCTTGCGTTCCTCGCAGCGGAGACATCCGGGATCGGAATCCTGATCGTCTTAAGCGGTGTGCCGATCTACTTCTTGTGGCGCAAAGCGGCGACCAGTTAAAGGAATCCATTCCGACGAGCAGCGGCGAAATATTATTTTTATGCCTGCGAAATCGAAGAAGCAACAGATGGCGGCGGGCGCGGCGCTCGCGGCAAAACGGGGACAACGCTCGAAGTCTTCGCTGCGTGGTGCATCGCGGCAAATGTACAAGTCGATGAGCCGAAAAGAACTTCGCCGCGTGGCAAAGACAAAGCGCAAAAAGCTGCCGACTAAAAAACGGAAACGCAAATAATCGCCGGCTATTGAATTGCCGGTCGGTGAAAAAAATTGTAGCGGCTCGAAAGCGCCGGCGCGTTGATCGATAATTGCCAGCTCAGCGTGAGCACCACAACCACGCCGAGCAACACCCAGCGCATCCACTCACGTCGCGTCCAGCTCGCGACCCACTCGATTGCGTAAGCGAATAGAACGAAAAACGGAACGGCTGCTCCGTTCAGCAGACGTCCCGAAGTGAAATATGGATGCGCGCGGGACGGATAAACGCAGTGGCCAAAATCGAATCGGATCGAGAGCAGGACGAGGAAACCGATCAATGATGCAAAACTCAGAAGCGCAAACCAGAGACTGTTGCGGTTCGATCCGGATTGACGGCTTTTCAGCAGGCTAATCAAAGCGATTGCAAGGTCTTATCGTCGACGCCGTCCATAAAACGCATCGTTCCACCAGGTCGCCATCCGTTCATGGTGCCAGATAAATTCGCCGCGCCAGAAACTCGCGATCAACTCAGGCCAAAATTCTTTCAGGCCGTGCAAACTGAAAATTGGGTGCGACCACCATTCGGCGAACGGTTTCGCCGTCCAACCGAGTATTTCGATCTTGGATTTGGTTGCGGTCAGGTCACCGAAATGATTTTGATTCCAAGCGAGCCAAATGCCGAGTGGCACGGCGACGGAAGTGACAAACGCGCCGAAGATCGCGAGTGCGCGTTGCGTCATCTTCTTCTGTGCGAGTTGCGTCGTCTTATAAATCACGCCGAACGCGACGACGAAGAGAAGGGGAAGATTTGCGGTCTTGACCAAACACGTAGCGGCAAGCGCGAGTCCGAGTCCGATCGAAAGCGCAATCGTTGGGCGTTCTCTCTGCAGAAGGTTAGCGAGCGCGATGAATGCGACAGCAAACAGCACCGGTGACAACGAATCCCCCTGGATCGAATAAAACGAACTCTGGGGCCAGATCGCCAACAGCGTCGCGGTCGCGAGCGCGGGAAATTGCTGGTCAGGAAAAACAACACGCGCGGCTTTGTATCCGAGCCAGACCAAAGCAACCGCGAATGCGACGTTCAAGAAGCGAACCCAGTAGAGCAAGGCGAATCCACGAAGACTGAAAGCGGTTCCGATATTGAGCCACGCTCCACCGATCGCGTAGTAGAGCGGTGGTTCGCCGGATTCGTGGTTGATGCGCGATTCCCAAAACGGAACTTCTTTGCTCAATACACGCTCGCGTTCATCCGGTGGCAGCTTCCAGGTCGGCGGGGGATATTGGCCGCCGTCGTACTGTTCCGGCGTCACGAAATATTCCGGCGAACTGTAAACGGCGAAGTAGTGCGCGGCGTCAGCGAAAAACGGCTCGATCGTATGCGGCGGATTGGAGTGAGCATACTTCACGACTAGGTCGACATGGGCTTGTTCGTCCACGTTGTTGAAAAATGGAAAGGCCGCCGCGAAAACGAAAACCCGGATCGCAGCCAGCGCGCACAAGCCAATGACGATCCAACGTAGCCTTTGTTCGGACAGATTTTTCACGGCGATTCGGATGCGAAGCGTTGTTTGATCACAGTAAGCGTTCCGTATTCGCTGATTTGTGGTGCGGCGCCGCTTTTTTGGGCAAGGGTGTTTTCAATCTCCGGCCGGTAGGGTGAAGTCTTTTCCAAAACAAAAACCGCGCGGTCATGTTCGCTCGGCTCCGGTTTAGGAATCGAAGACGGGTAGACCGGACGATCGACGCCGAAGATCGACTCAGACGCGATTAGTTTTTCGTTCGTCTCGAAAATCAACGGATAAACAAATGAGATCGTTGTCCAAACCGCTTTGATCTGATTTCGCGCGAGATCGTCTTTCACCGCATCGATGTCTCGGCCGGGAATCCGCGCCATGTGATAATCCTGGCGATTTGGACTCAAAGTGAGCGTTTCAATTTGGTCGTGGGTAGCAGTGTGAATGATCGCGTCGAGTCCGCAGAAGATCGCAGCGAGAAGCATCAAGGCTCCGCACACGCGCGGAAAAATTCGTGTGTCGGTAAAAAGACGATCGATACAACGCGCGACCAAGATCGACAGGAAGAAGGTTGCGCCTAGAAAATATCCAGGGACGCGCAGCGGCGCGATGATGTAGGGAACGAAGCTCACGCCAATTAGAAGCAACATGAGCAAGTCCTTGCTCGCTTCGTCCGTCGAAAAGCCGATGGAAAACGAATCGCGGATGTCTTTCCAGCGCAGCGCGCAGATTGCAGCCATGACGACGGCGACGAGTGCTACGCCGTAGAGAACGTAACCGGTCCAGTGCGTCTCGGGGTAATACCATAAGACTGTCTCCGCGCTGAAAAACTTCGGCATTTCGTGGAAAATGATTTCTCGCCACGCAGATAAGCCAAAACGCGCGGCGAGCCCGCCGGCTTCCGGCTTTTCGAAAAATACGAAATGCCAGTTGCGAAAGGAGTGCGTCAGGTTCCACCAAATCGCCGGCGCGTAGCCAATCACGAACCCGCCGAGTCCGCTGGCGAAACCGTTGATCGAAAATTTGCGGCGTAAAAGAAGCAGGATCCAGAGCGCCACTATTGGAATCAGGAGCAATTCCATTCCCCAGAAACTGATTCCGCACAGCAAGCCGAAGAAAAAAAAGGCGCGCGCGGGCGGCGCGTTTTGTTTTTCGATCGTCAGAAAAAGGATGACCAGCGCGGGAATCAACAGAAAATAAAATTCGTAACCGCGCGGTTGGAAGTGCCAGACCAATAACCCGGGCCAGAGCGCAAAAACCAAACTCGCCAAAGTGGCGATGCGAACGGGGTAGAGTCGCGCCGTCATCAAGTAAAACAGGGTCAAACAAACCAGCGAAAGAATCACCGTTGGAATTTTCAGCGCGATAACGCCGACGCCGAAAATCCAGAAGGGGATAACGGCGAGATAAGCTTCCCATGCGCACGACGCGTTGTAGGAGATGCCGTAAAAATAAAATGGAAAATAACGGCCCTCCGAAATGTGTTTGGCCATAAGGCCGATGATCGCTTCGTCACTCGTCACGTGCGTTTGCGACAGAAACAGAATCGCGAAGCGGACAATTGCCGTTCCAATCAGGATCAAAATGAACGGCCGGTGACGACGCATCGTTCGCGACTCTTAAAGCTGAGCGACGGCGCGCGTCAACGATGATGTCGACGCAGCGAAAACGATGGTTACTTTTTTGATGAGACGCGCTTGAGTCGATAGCCATCCCTCATCGCGCCGTAGCCGTTGTCGTATTGGACAAGCCCGACTCCCTTTTTCCAAACGATCCGCCGGAAGTGTCCGGATGGGTGAACTGAGTCGTAGACACAGAGATCGCCTTTGACATTGATCGTTGTTTCCCAAAGTCCCTCCTGATGCTTGAACTGTCCGCTGGTTATTCCGTAAACATTGTCTTCCTCAAACGCTGGTGGCTTATCCATTGCCGCAATCTTTTTGGCCGCCTCATCGTTGTTCTCCTCGTTCAACAAAACAATCCGGTCGTTAGTTACAATGTAATAATCCGGCCGGATTTCGCGCTTTTCCGGCGCCCGCGATTTTAGGTCGACGAATTCGACCATGAAAATCGCGCCCCAGGGCATGCTTGCGATCCGCGTCGTCACTACCCGCCCGGCCAGCGGAATTTCGCCATTAATGTTTTCGTCATTCCATTCCGTCCCGCGAAAACTTGCGGAAACCGGTTTATCGTCTTTCGCGTCGAGAAATGGATTGGCCGCGAAAGCGGGGGCGACAAACAGCGTCGACAGGACCAGGAGGTGGAACTGAATGCCACGTTTCATTGCCGGATTCTATCAGGAGTCCGCTTAACCCTCACGTAGGAATTTCTCAATCCGCTCTTACGTTCTTTTATCGACAATAGGATTTCCGCAATCGCTTTTACTTTGATAGCGACAGGCGAAGCAAATCACCGTTGAGCGCTACCCAAATTGTTTGCGCGGCTTGATCAACAAAAAAATTGGAGCTGTCGAAATGAATGTCAGGGAAGTCCACCACCGGCGTGAATTGAAAGTGATCGCTATCGAATCGCCCGATCACTGTGGTTTGCAATTTCGGATCGACGACACTCGCGTGAATCGCGGCCCAAAATTCGTTCGGATTTCCCGTCGGCTGAAGGTCTTGCTTGCCTGCATCGAAGAAAGGTCTCATTTCGCCTTCGACTTCTTCATGCGCTCCTGTAGCTGGATCGAGAAGATAGAATTCCGGCTTCTCCGGCCCGGCTTTCCCATCGCGATCGCGCTGTCGGTATACCAGCACCCGTTTTCTCGCTTCAATCCATGCGACGGGATCGAAATTGTCCGCTGGCGGAAGATCGACATCGAACATTTGCTTGTCTGGCAGATGAATTCGCACGACGCCGTTCGGAACGTTCCACATTTTTCCGGGCGGGGTTTTTGCAGCAATAATCCATTCACCGCCCGAGCAAAGAACTGGTTTCCCGAAGACGCCTTCGGCGATTAACTCTGGCTTAGTTCCTTTGTGGAAGACCCATAACCCGTCTTTGCGGCCGCCCATGTTCGAGAATTCGGCCTGGAGCCGTGTACCGCTCAGCGGCCCTTCACGAACATCGAATCCTTTGTCCATTTCATACCTGTTGATCGTTGGATCGACCTCTTTTTTCTCGACCACGAATTCTTTCGCCAATCCTGAGGCGGAAATGGGGTGCCACTCGAGCGGTTTGTCGTAGGAATGATACACGCCGGCAACGAGCTGATTATTTCGCATAGCGATATAGCTGATCTCAGCCGTTTCTTTCGCATTAACGACGTGGAAGTCGGGCAGCTTTTCCAACGCTGGATAAATCACGTGCATTGGCACTCGATCCAGATCCAACATTCGTTGTGTCAGTTCGCCGTAGAGCTTTCGATTCGGCGCAGTTTTGCCGCCGAAGAATACGGCACCGGCGCCAATCGGCGCGCTCGGCGGATTGTTCATCCAGACTCGGTGTTCACTGCCGTTCCGTTGGATATGAAAGTACTCATATTGAATTCCGTCGTCTGCGCCTTCATCGAATTTCGGCAATTGATCGACTTTGTTCGCCGAGATCCATTCTTGGAGTTTGGCGAACTCATCTTTGTTAAGTTCGCGTTCGCGCGTGCGTCCATTGCCGTCATCGCAATGAAGTAGAACGCGGTCCCTGAATACCAAGAGATAGCGCTGTCCAATCCCACCCCAGGTCCCTTCCGTGAGCAAAGCGTAGATTTCTTCCGGACTATTCGTTGAACCCATGTTTTCACGTAACTGTTTCTCCGCTTGTTTAATTGGGTCGGTCCATCCGTAAGCAAGCAAAGTGATATAACTGAGAGTGATTAGAAGCATTATCGCGACAGCACCCAGCAAAATGCGCTTCACGAATTGAGGAAGTCTAATCACTAAGCCCGGCGCTCTTTGATCGCCGATAGGATTTCGGTAACTGCTTCGGCCCGCGGTTCGGCTCCGAGATTGCCTTTGCCGTGCACACGGACACTGACCGCGTTGGCTTCCATGTCGCGTTTTCCGATTACGAACATGGTGTGGACTTTCAGTTGCTCAGCGCGCTGGATCTTTCCGTTGATTTGGTCGGTGCTCTGGTCGATCTCGGCACGGACTTGATGCGCGCGCAGCTCATTCCAGATCGACATTGAGTAATCAACAAGCTTCGCGTCATCACCGATGGTGAGAATGCGGACCTGCTCGGGCGATAGCCAAAGTGGGAAATTGCCGGCGTAGTGCTCAATTAGAAACCCGATGAACCGTTCGTGCGTGCCGAGCGGCGCGCGATGAATGCAGATCGGAATTTTTTCTGTGTTGTCTTTATCTTTGTAGCGCAGATCAAAACTGCGCGGCTGCGCGAAATCGACCTGATTGGTTGCGATCGAAAACTCGCGGCCGATCACGCTCCACGCCTGGACATCGATCTTCGGTCCGTAAAACGCCGCTTCGTTTGGAATTTCGACATAGTTGATCCCGGAATTTTTGAGAACGTTGCGCGTCATGTCCTCGGTTTGTTTCCAGAGCTCAGGTTCGTTAACAAACTTCTGTCCGAGTTTGGAGGGATCGTGCGTCGAGAACCGCATTAGGTATTTCTCGATCCCGAAAAGCTTGAAGTAGTCCAGATACATCTGATTGACCGCGTTGAACTCCCCTTCAAACTGGTCCGGCGTCATGTAGAGATGCGCATCGTTCATTTGCATCGAGCGCACGCGCATGAGTCCGAACAATTCGCCGCTTTGCTCGTAGCGATGGCAAAACCCATATTCGGCCAGTCGTAGCGGCAAATCGCGATAACTCCGCGGCAGCGCGGCAAATAATTTGTGATGATGCGGACAATTCATTGCCTTCAGGTAGTAACGCTGAGTGACTGAATCTTTTTCCCCGTGCTCGTGAAGTTCCATCGGCGGAAACATTGAATCTGCGTAGTAGGGGATGTGGCCGCTTTTTCGATACAAACTTTCGCGCGCAATGTTTACCGTCCGAACGCGCTGATATCCGGCACCGAATTCCGTTTCCTTCGCAAGCTTCTCGAGTTCTTCGATGATGGCGGCGCCGCGCGGTAACCACAGCGGCAAGCCCGGACCGACGTCTTCGTCGATGACGTAAATCTCCAATTCCTTGCCGAGCTTGCGATGATCGCGCTTCTTCGCTTCCTCGAGCATCGCAAAATACTCGTCGAGCTCTTTTCTGGTTTTGAACGCGGTACCGTAAACACGCTGAAGCTGTGGGTTCTTTTCGTCGCCTTTGTAATACGCGCTGGCGACGCTGGTGAGCTTGAACGCGCCGACGTTGCCAGTGCGCATCACATGCGGGCCGGCACAGAGATCGATGAAATCGCCGTTCCGATAGAGCGAAATCTTTTCGTCGGCTGGAATGTTCTCAATGATGTCGATCTTAAACTTGCTTGGCTGATCGCGATCGCCCAGCGCGGCGAGCCGGCCCTTGTTGCCGAGTTCGAGCGCTTCGTCGCGCGACACTTCCATTTTCTCGAATGGATGGTTCGCCTTGATCTCCTTCTTCATCTCGGCCTCGATCTTTTCGAAATCGTCGGGCGAAATACGGTGCGGGAGATCGACGTCGTAATAAAAACCGTTCTCGACCGGCGGCCCGGCAGCGAACTGCGCCTCCGGCCAGATTTTCAAGATCGCCGTGGCCAGGACGTGCGACGCCGAATGCCGGAGTCGTTCGATGTCCGTCATTTGCGCGCGTTGCTCTAAAGTTTTGCGGTCTTCCTGCATAAACGGGAGCAATTAACCACGAAGAACACGAAGAACACGAAGAAATTTGTCGCGGCAGGTCGGGGGAGTTGCTGCGTATTATAAGTGATGATGCGACGAGTTTCGGTTTGGCTGATTGCATCGGCGCTGGCCGCGACAGGTTGTCATAAGGGCCCGACTTCGAGTCGGGAATTCACGGCCGAGCGCCAAAAGATGGTGGAGCAGCAGCTCAAGCCCCGCGGGATCAAAGATGAGCGCGTCCTGGCGGCGATGGCGAAAGTGCCGCGCGAAGAATTCGTCCCCGAAAATCTGCGTGACAAGGGTTATTCCGACAGCGCGTTGCCGATCGGACAGGATCAAACGATCTCGCAACCGTTCATCGTCGCGTTTATGACCGAGCAACTTCAGCTGCAACCGACGGACCGAATTTTGGAAATTGGGACCGGGTCCGGTTATCAAACGGCGGTGTTGGCCGAGCTGGTCAAAGATGTTTACACGATCGAGATCGTTGAGCCGCTGGCGAAGGACGCGTCGGCGCGTTTAACGCGGCTCGGTTACAGCAACGCGCATGTGAAAGTTGGCGACGGATACGAAGGCTGGCCCGACGTCGCGCCGTTCGATGCGATCATCGTGACGTGCGCGCCGGACAAAGTTCCGCAACCACTCACACAACAACTCAAGGAAAACGGTCGCATGATCGTGCCGGTCGGGAGCGGCATGGAACAACAACTTTTTTTGCTGGAGAAAAAAGACGGCCAGCTCGCGCAAACCGCGATCCTGCCCGTCCGCTTCGTTCCGATGGTCGGGCAGGCGGCGAAGAAGAGTGATCAGTGACCTGTGATAAGTGACCAGCGTGCCGAAATTACTTCTTGATTTCGGCGAGTTTTTTCAGGTCGACCTTCTTGATCCACTCCTGAAGTTCTTTCGGCTGGAGGTTGTGCAATTCGACGGTGACGAAGTAGCGCTTCGCGAGCATGAGCCAAAGCGTGGCCTGCTTTTGGTCTTTGTCGTAGGCTTCGAAACCCGGATTGCCGTCGATGGTGACTGATTTGGCATAACCTTCCGGCGTTTCGCTGTTCTGGTTCCAGCCGGCGGTGGTCGCTTCCACGTAATCCGGATTCGCCACCGAATCGAGAATGCTGATCGACGCGCGCGGCGCCTCGTTGCCTTCGCCTTTTTGATAATCGCGATGGACGTTGGTGATTTTGAAACCGCCGACATCGTCGCTTGAGCCTTCGGCTTTCTCGGCCGTCCAACCCGCCGGCGGTTCCGGCAAGAGCGGAATCAACTTCGCCGGGTCGACGACGTCCGGGATAAGGTTAGGCTCGTTTTGCGCACGCAGTCCGGCTCCGGCCAAGCCGATCGCCAACGCCAAAACGTAGACCGTCGTCTTCATACGCGTTAGCTACTCGATTGACTTTGCTGTGATGCTTTGTCAAGACCCGACCCATGAGACGAACGTCGCATCCCGCGATTATGATTTCGGTCCTGGGGGTGGCCGTTCGATTGGTCGCGATCGATCTCGGCGTTGTTTTATGCGCGGGGTTTTTATCGGCCGCTCTCGGCTCCGCTTCGTGAGGCCGGGTTGATGCTGAACGAAATAACGCCCGAGAATTCGGTGATCTTCGCGGCCGACACCGGTGATCCCACGGTTTTTTATTATGCCGAGCGCAAAGGCTGGCATTATTTGGAGAACAACGGGATCTTTTATGGGGATCCGGACGGGAGCGAGCCGGCCATCGTTGAGCTTGAAAACCTTCGGGCAAAAGGCGCGAAGTATGTCGTTTTCACGTCGGACACTTCATGGTGGCTGGATTTGTATCCGGAATTCAGGCAATATCTGCACGCGAATTCAGCATTGATCGCAGCGACGCCTGAATTCGAAATTTACCGTCTCGATCCGATATCGGAATGAAAAGCGCACAGTTTACCATCCGTCCGGCGAAACAAGAGGATGTTCCGGTGATTCTGGAACTCATTCGCGCGCTCGCGACTTACGAGCGCGCGCCGGATGAAGTCGTCGCAACGGAACAAGGTCTGATCGAGGTTTTATTCGGCAAAGAACCGGCCGCGGAAGTTTTGCTCGCGTTTGAAAACGAACGAGCGGTTGGATTCGCACTCTTCTTTCACAATTTTTCGACCTGGCTCGGACGGCCCGGACTTTACCTCGAGGACTTGTTCGTCAGGCCGGACGATCGCGGCAAAGGTTACGGCCGCGGGTTGCTGATTCATCTCGCAAAAATCGCGCGGGACCGCGGTTGCGGCCGAATGGAGTGGGCGGTGCTCGATTGGAACGAACCCGCGATCAATTTTTACCGCAAGCTTGGCGCAAAGCCGATGCACGAGTGGACGGTTTTCCGATTAACGCCTGACGACATCGCTAAACTTGCTGACTCCGATGCGTCATCTTGAGCGCAAGCGAAGGATCTCGCAAAAGCTGGTTGATCACGCTAATTAATTTGTGTGCTCCCACACTTCGAACGTGAGGCTGAACTCGCTCGTCCCGCTCGCTCCATTCCTCACTTTGTTCGGAATGACAAAGATCACGCGCGCACGAGGCGAGCGATTAGATCTTCGCTGGTGACAAAGCCGATCAAGTTTCGTTTTTGATCTACGACCGCGGCCATTCCGAGTCGCGCCGCTCGTAAACGCTGGACCGCGTGGGCGGCCGGCTCGCTTTCCTGCACGGTGACCATTCGCCGCAAATAACGCGAGATCGATTGCGACCGCTCTTTATCGAGCAAGATGTCGACCACGTTCACGAGTCCGAGGGCATCGCCACCTTTATCGATTACGGGAAGGCGCTCGAAGTCGGTCGAACGGCTGAGACTGAGCGCGTCGTCGACTGTTGAATCCGGCTTCAGACTTTCGATCTTCAACAACGGCTTCATCACGTCGCGCGCAGTAACGTTTTGAAAATCGACGACGTTGTGGATCATGACGCGTTCAGTGGCGGTGAGCGATCCTTCGCGCTCGCTTTGGGCGGTGATTTGTTTCAATTCATCGCGGCCGGCGAACAAACGCGCGCGTTTCTTCGCGCGCACGGGCAAAACAAGATGACCTAAGAGCGCGCCGATGCCGATGAGTGGAGAAAGCAGTGCCGTGGTGATTTCAAGGAATCGCGAGAGCGTGGCCAGGGCGCGGAACGGAAATCGACGAAAAAGCGATTTCGGCAAAACGCTGAGAACGAAAAGATAAATCGGGACTGAGATCGCGACGCTCAACAGGAAACCCGCCGCGTGATAGCGCAAGACGAAGAACCGCGTCAGAAGCAGCAGACCGACGATGTCCGCGAGATTTGTTACGAGTAAAACGGTTACGAGCAGTCGCTCAGGAGTTTTAAGAAGGCGATCGAGCCGCACTGCCTCCGGTTGGTTGCGTTTTACGTTGTGACGCAACCGCACCGGATCGACCGACGCCAGGCCCGCCTCGATCCCGTTGAACAGAAACGAAACAACCCAACAGCCGAATATAATTAAGAGGCTTTTCATGCGGCAGCGGTGTCGGTTTGATCGTCCACGCAGGTCGTTTTTTCCAAAACCAGTTCCTTAATTCGCTTTCGACTGGTTCGCCTGATCGTTACGGTCAATCTCGGTAATTCAACACGCGTTCCTTCCGGGGGCAGCGATCCGAGTTGATTGAAAATGAGGCCGCCGATGGTGTCGATCCCATCCTCCTCCAAATCGAAGCCGAGATATTCGCGCAAATCATCGAGTCGCGCCTGGCCGCTGACGAGAAATTTCCCGTTCTCGAGCGGCTCGATGTAAAGATCGACGTCTCCCCCGGTGGGCGCGGCATCGCTTAAAATTTCCTCCACAATGTCCGACACGGTGATGATGCCTTCGGTGCCGCCGAATTCGTCGACCACCACCGCCAATCCTTGCGGATGAGTGAGAAAAAGTTTGAGCAAGTCCAACGCGCGCATCGTTTCCGGCACGAACGACGGCGGGAGCAACGTTTCGGTGTAATGGTCCGACGGATCGAACAGAAACCGTTTCACATCGATGATGCCAACGATGTTGTCCGGCGTATCGGCATAAACCGGAACGAGCCGATAACGGCGTTCTTTCAATTGCGCGGTCGCTTGCTCGTTTGTCAGGTCGTCAGCCAACGCAAAACTGTCGACCCGCGGCGTCATGCAATCTTTCGCCGTCTTGTCGCCCATTTTGATGATCTCCTGGATCATCTCGCCTTCGGCTTCATGGAGCGTGCCTTCTTCTTCTCCAATCTCGACCAACGCTTCGAGTTCTTCATCGCTCAACCTCGATCGCGTGTGCAGACGTACCGGCGTGACAAGATCGACAATCACTTCACTCGCGCGTTCGAGCATGCTTCCGAAGCGATCGAGAAATTGGACAGAGGCTTGGAGTGTAAACGCTCCGATCGTAGAAAGTTGATAAGCCGCGGAGAGCGCGAGCAACTTCGGGATCAAATCGCAGAGCAGCACGACGATTGCGAAAATCGTAATCGCGGCCAGCCATTGCGGGATCCGTCCGGCGAACGGTCCGCGCCAGAGCAGAAACAGGCAGAGAACGACCAGCGGAACTTTGACCAGCGCGTCTCCGAGCAGGAGGCCGTTCAAAACATGCCGCGGTTTGTCTCGAAACAGCTGAAC
>Ga0210406_10000796_pt1 | contig 41119 bp, 35 predicted proteins | sample IncBWC30MmetaG_FD_155454 | JGI IMG/M metagenome (GOLD analysis project Ga0210406, IMG submission 155454) | Forest soil microbial communities from Barre Woods Harvard Forest LTER site, Petersham, Massachusetts, United States - Inc-BW-C-30-M | ecosystem: Environmental > Terrestrial > Soil >... | reverse complement strand
CGCGAGCTCCGCAAGCAGAAGATTTCGCCGGCGCGTGGGGTCGATTGCGCCTTCTGCCGCGAGCAGCTTCGGCCATTCTTCGCGCAACAGGATGAGGAAATCGCGAACTTCCATCCAGTGTTCGGCGAGCGATTGGGGAACGAGTTGTTCCAGCGTGTCGAGCGGGGCCCGCTGGGTTTCGGCGTCGTCGAGAAATCGCGCCAGGCTGCGCGCCATTGAAGCCGCCTGCGCGAAACCGGGTGGAGTGTCGCGCCGCATCTGCGCCCATCTTTGAACCAGCGTGGCGAGCAGCAGGCGGCGGCGGATCGGATCGATCGCGGGCGGCAGCAACAGATCCTCGCTCGCGGCGTCGAAGAGAATATCTTCCTCGTCGACGTCGCCGAGCGCGCGAAGCTGTGGCAGCAGCGCTGCTCCGCTCAGCACGCGCGCGAAAGAATCTGCGAGAGCGCGGATCGCGCGGCGCGTCGGAAGGTAGATGGTTGCAGACGCAAGGGCGAGAGGATCGCGCGTGGCTCCCACATTTTCGATTACCCCGCGCGCGAGCACGTCGGCAAAGGCGGTCCCCGCCGGTATCGTGTAAAGCCGGGCGTTCATCGCCTCACGCGGGCAGGAGATCCTCGAGATAGGCTTCCGATTGGACAAGCGCCTCGGGCGTTCCGACATGCATCCAGACGCCGTCGAGCCGCATGCCGTAGAGGCGCCCCTTCTCGATCGCGTGGTCCCATAGCGGATTGATCGAGAACGCACCGGGCTTTGCGCCGACGAAGAGACGCGGATGCACGATCTGCACACCCGGATAGGCGAAAGGCGAGAGGCGTTGTTCCGGCAAGCGGGAAAGACGGCCTTCCGAATCCATGAGGAAATCGCCCGGGCCCTCATAGCCGATGGCGTTGACGAGAGAAGCCGCGAGGAGAAGGGCGTCCATCGTCTCCGGGTCCCACCGTCCGATCATCCCTTCAAACGCGCGCCCATAACCTTCGACCCAGATCGAATCGGCATTGTGAACGAAGAAAGGTTCGCCTTCGAACAACGGCAATACATTGAACACGCCACCACCGGTGCCGAGAATTCGATCTGTCTCGTCCGACGTGCGAATTTCGACGTCTTTGCGTTTCGCGAGATGAGCCTTCAGGAGATCGGCGTGATGGTGCAGGTTGACGATCACAAATTCGACCTTCGCTGCCACGAGACGATCGATCACGTGATCGATCAGCGCCTTGCCGCGCACCTTCACGAGCGGCTTCGGCACATTGTTGGTGAGAGGGCGCATGCGGGTGCCGAGCCCTGCTGCCAGAATCATCGCGCGCTTCGGACGCGTCACGCCGCCACCCCTTCTTCCACGCCAGCGCGGCGCTTCTCCCGCGGAATTGTGCGGTCGTACCACGCGCGCAGATTTGCCAGTGCGGAATGTTCGAGGTCGGACTCGAGATGTCCCCAGACGCGGGGAAGATAGGAAAGATAGCGCGGCTTGCCATCGCGTTTTGCAAGCCTTGCGAAGATGCCGGCAATCTTGGCATTGCGCTGGGCCGCCGTCACTGCCATTTCAGCGGCCCACGCTTCTCCGTCGAGTTCTTGTCCCCGCTGCCGCACGGTCGTGGCATAACGCTGCTTCATGGCGAGCGCCAAATCCGGCGTGACGTCGCGCCGCGCATCCTCCAGGAGCGAGACCAAGTCGTAGCTCCGGTTGCCGGCCACGGCATCCTGGAAATCGATCAGCCCCACGCGGGCAACGCCCGCTCGCGCGGGCAGCCAGAAAAGATTCTGGGCGTGATAGTCGCGATGCACGAAGACCGGCGCGTGCCCGCGGAGCGACGCGAGCGCGTCGCGCCACAGCGCGCGATGTTCTTCGACTTCGTCCTGCCGCGCGCGGCGCCCGAGCGCGAGCGGCACGAACCACTCCGTCACCAGATCCGTTTCGGCGAGACAGGCCGCCTGGTCGTAAGCGTGAAGCGACATCTCCGGCATGAGTTGCGAGGGTGCCGGTTCGGCGTGCAGGAGCGCGATAGCGTCGATTGCGGCGCCGTACAGATCGTCTTCCGCACCGCCGTCTCCGAGCGCGTCGCAATAGAGATCGTCACCGAAATCCTCGAGCAGGACGAATCCTTTCGTGATGTCGCCCGCATAGATCTCCGGCGCCGCCAGCCCGCGCGCGCGCAAAAACCTGGCTGCCGCGATGAAGCGACCGCAATCGGCGCCGGCCAGCCGCGCCACCGCGTTGTAGCCAAGCGCCCGCCGCTCGTCGGGCGTGGCGGACGGCGGGCAGGGCGCGGCCTCGGCATTCTGCGGCTGGTCCATCAGCATGGCGGTGTGGCCATTGCGCGTAACACGAATGTACCGGCGGGTCGAAGCATCGCCGGGCAGAGGCGAAAGCTTGGCACCGTCCCAGCCCGCAGCGGCAAGAAACGCGCGCGCAGAATCCGCCCGCTCGCTGTCCATGCTCAGTTCCCCTTGCTCGCGAGCAGATGCGCCCAGCGCTGCGGTCCGGATAGATGCATGCGCCGTTCGCTTTCTCCCGTGATTTCGATCCGAATGTTCAATGCGTCGCCGGGAATGCGCCCCGGCGCGCGTTCGGGCCACTCGACGAGCACCACGCCTTCCGAAAGTGCGTCGTCGAGTCCCAGCTCATCCAACTCCGCCTCGCTTTCCACACGGTAAAGATCGCAATGAGCAATCCTGAGGCCGGCGGCCGCATATTCCTGGACCAGCGTGAACGTCGGGCTCGGCACGGCTTCCACGACGCCAAGCGTGCGCAATATTCCGCGTGCGAGGGTCGTCTTGCCGGCGCCGAGATCGCCTTCGAGCGCGATTACATCGCCCGATTGGAGGGCGGATGCGATCCGCGCGGCCAAAATTTCCGTTTCGGCAAGGCCCTTCACCACGAGACCGCCCGCAAATCTCGACGCCATGTCCGCCATTCGCGCGCGTTCTAGCCGGTCGGCCGCGTCACCACAACACGCGATGCGATGCCGTGCTGCGCGGTGGTCGGCGCAACTTGTCGGGGCAGGAATTTCCGGCAACATTGCCCGCCAGGGAGTGCATGTGGTCGACCTCGACGCCTATTTCGAACGAATCGGCTATCGCGGAACGCGCGAACCGAACCTCGCGCTTCTCAGGTCCCTGCACCGGCTCCATCCGTCTGCCATAGCATTCGAATGCCTCGACCCGTTGCTGGGCCGTCCAATGGCGATCGACGCGCAATCGCTCGAAACCAAGCTCGTCCGTATGGGTCGTGGCGGATATTGTTTCGAGCAGAACGGGCTTTTTCTTCATGTGCTGTCCACGCTCGGTTTCGTGGTCACCCCGCTTGCCGCGCGGGTGCGCTGGATGTTGCCGCCGGATGCACCGCAGACGCCCGTGAGCCACATGCTCCTCAAGACCGCCCTCCCGGAAGGAACCTTTGTGTGCGATGTGGGCTTCGGCGGGCAGAGTCAGGCCGCGCCACTCCTTCTCGAGCCCGGGCTCGTGCAGGAGACCGAGCATGGCATCTACCGGTTTTGCGACGCGCGGACCGGCTACGAACTCGAGATGCGGCTGCCCGATGACTGGGCGGCAATGTATCGCTTCACGGAGGAGCCCCAGACAGCGCGCGACTACGAAGTGTACAACTGGTTCACCGCGACTCATCCCGCCTCGCGCTTCGTCAACAATCTGGTCGCGGCGCGGGTCGTGGGCGCGGATCGCCTCACTCTGTTCAATACCGAGCTTACGCTCCAGCGCCGCGACGGCCGGCGCGAACACCGCTTGCTTGCCAGCCCCACGGAATTGCATGACGTGTTGACCCGCGATTTCGGAATCCGCATCGCGCGGGCGGAGATCGAAAACGTCTGGCGGCGGCTGCCAAAGCAGCCGGATGGAGCGCGTGCCGGATCTCAACAGTCGGAAGGAGAGAATCGATGAATTCGACCGGGCTTGCTGCGTTGCTGCTGATCGTCGCCGCGAGCGGCGCGCAAGGGGCCGATGTGCCAGGCCAGCATTTCTGGGTCTCCCCTGCGAGCCTGCCCAGGCCGTATGCCACGTCCGCGGTCGACAATTCTTCGCAGACGATTGCGCGGCCTGCGGGTGTGATGCCGAAGGCGCCAGACGGATTCGCGGTATCCATTTTCGCAAGCAGCGTGCCGCATGCCCGCTGGATGGCGGTGGCGCCCAACGGCGATGTCTTCCTCGCCGAATCCGATCAGGGCAAGATCGTCGTGCTGCGGCCTTCCGCGGATGGAACGCATGCCGCGCGCGTTGCAACCTTTGCCGAAGCTTATACTCTCCCGCATGGGCTCGCCTTCGCAAACGGCGCGCTCTATGTGGCCGACGTGAAGTCCATTTGGCGGCTTTCGTATGCAGATGGCCAGTTGAAAAGCACGGGGCGGCGGCGGCATATAGCGAACACCACACCGGCGGCCGGCGTCGGACACTTCACGCGCGATATCGTATTCGACACAAAGGGCAATCTGTTCCTCACTATCGGCAGCCGCAACAATGTGGATGAGGAGCCGCTGCCCTATGCGAGCGTGCAGAGAGTAAATTCCGACGGTTCGCTCTCGACCTTCGCCAGTGGTTTACGAAATCCCGTCGGCATCGCCTTCTATCCGGGTACGGACGATCTTTATGTGACGGTCAACGAGCGCGACGGTCTCGGCACCAATCTTCCGCCCGACTATCTCACCCGCGCCAGGCAGGGCGAATTCTTTGGATGGCCCTACGCGTACACGGGTACGCATCCCGATCCCGATTTCGGGAAAAAACGTCCCGACCTGGTGGCGAAGTCGAAGACGCCCGACGTTCTCTTTCAGCCCCATTCGGCGCCTCTGGGGCTGGTGTTCTACGAGGACGGTCAGTTTCCGTCGGAATACAAGGGTGACGCCTTCGTCTCCCTTCATGGCTCGTGGAATGCGGCTGAGCCGACCGGATACAAGGTGGTACGCGTGCGGTTTTCGAACGGCAGACCTCAGAATGGCTATGAGAATTTCGTGACCGGATTCTGGGACGGCAAGACCTCGCCCGCGCGCGTGTGGGGACGTCCCGTCGGCCTCGTCGTCGCAAAGGACGGAAGCCTTCTCATCGCCGACGATGTCGGTGGCGTCGTCTGGCGCGTGGCGTACAAAGGGAAGTGAGGCGTTACTTGGGCAGAATGTAGAGCGTGATGCTTTGCGCCGGCTCGGTATCATTGAGGACGCCGCCTGACCACGACACGTCCGACAATTTCTGGATCACGTTGCTCGACGTGAGTTGATAGACCTTTGCCGTTCCCGATGGCGTGAAATGCGCCAGTGTGAGAGTGACGCCCGTGTTGCCGCTCAGGACCTTGCTGATCACCATCACTGTCATCGCGTTGTCGGTGCTGCGCAGAGCCGCGAAAGCCGAGAGGTTGTCGGGATTGGGCGCGGACGCCAGGATGCTGGTGTCACCGAACGCCGAGCCGGCGCCGTCATAGTTGCGGTACATCTGCATCGCCTTGTAGGTGGGCGTGCTCGAATCCGGCACCGTCCAGCGCGTCGCCATGTCGAGTCCCTGCTGGCCGAGAATGCCGTCGATGTCGGCTTGCGTCGTCGCGCCGTTGATGTAGCCCTCTGCGCCCCAATTGTATTCCGTCAGCGCCGCGGGCGTTCCGGACCAGTAATCGTCGGCGATCCAGCCCTTCATCCGCGGGATCAGATAGACAGGCTGATTGATCCAGCTTTCCGATACGTAATTCGGATCCCAAAGCTGCCGTGTCGAGCGATTCCGCAACAGCTGCATCTGCTCAGAGACGTCGTCGCTGAATTCGCCACCCTGCGGATAGAAATGCACGCTCACCACGTCCACCGGATGGCCCGCCGCCTTCCATTGGTTGAGCAGCCAGGGGATGTAATCCATCCCGTTCTGCTCCTTCGTGTGGTCCGGATACCTCTTGTAGCCGTGATGGGCGGCATATTGCTGGTCGAAGCCGCTGTAGAAATAGCCGTCCCAACCCCATTCTTCGGGCGCTACAACAAGCGCGTTCGGATCGAGCGTTTTGATCTTCGCGGACTCGGCAAGAACCTTGTCGCGATATTCGATCGCGTGCGGGCCTTTGGGATGCGCGTCACGATGTGTTGAAAACCAGACGCTCGCCTCGTTGTCCATGAGATAATATTTGACTCCACCCTGCCCAGACTTTCCCCACGTCTTCACCAGATGCTTGATCCATTTCTGCTCGAGAGCCGGACTGTCCTTCACATAGGAATCGTACGGATCGTTGCCGGTGATGAAGGTGTTGCAATCGGTCTCGATCCCGTCCCCGGCGTCGGAAAAATACGGATCCGTCGCGCATTGCGGACCATATTTTGCAACCGAAAAGCTCGGCAGGATGGTGCGATTGTTACCGAGATTGGCGACCCAGCCGAGCAGGGGCGCGGTCAACATGGGCTCGGCGCTCGCCGCCTTGCTGTTCGAAACGAACGTGTCGGCCTCCTCGCCGGGAACCGCGCTCTGCTCGGGATAGCTCTCGAAGTACCAGTCGGCGGCCAGGTTTTGCGCATTGAGCGCCCAGTTGTAATCGGTCATGGCGTTGCCGCCCATCCGGTTGAGCGGCACATTGAGCGCGGCAAGATCTGCGGAGGACCCCCAGGCCACGCCGTAAATGCGCGGATCGATCGGATGAAGGTTTGCCGTAGCATCGATGGCGATCGTGACGGAGAGGGTCTTCGCAATCCTGGCTTCGGCTCCCGACAATGCGAAGAGTAGCGCCCCCGACAGCGCGATTGCCGACCCAAATGGCGGAAGTGTTTTTCCGAAACTGATCGAACGCGTCATTCGCGACCCTCGCAATATTGCAGCGCGATTATCGCCGGACGCGATTAATACGCTCTTTCAGCAATTCATGGAACACGTTTCAACTTCATGCTTCGGAGCCGCCAACTCACCCGCGCGCCGGAATCTGCAGCCCGCGTTGCACGGCCGGCCGGCCGAGCCCGCGCTCCAGCCAGCGGGGAACATGTTTCAGGCTGTCGAATGCGACCAGATCGCGCGCGCCGTAATAGGCGATCAGGTTGCGCACCCAGCCGAGCGTCGCGACATCGGCAATGGTATACTCGTCATCCATGATCCAGCGCCGGCCGTCGAGTCGCGTGTCGAGAACGTCGAGGATACGTTTGGATTCGTCGCGGTATCGCTCCAGCGGACGCTTGTCTTCGAGCGCGCGGCCTTCGAATTTGTAGAAATATCCGACCTGGCCGAACATCGGTCCCACATGCGCCATCTGAAAAAACACCCACTGGATGGTTTGCCAGCGCCGGGCGGGTTCGACGGGCAGGAGCCTGCCGGTCTTCTCGGCGAGATAAAGCAGGATCGCGCCCGATTCGAAAAGACCGAGCGGCGCGCCGCCCGGCCCGTCCGGGTCGATGATTGCGGGGATTTTGCCGTTGGGATTGAGCGCCAGGAATTCCGGCGTCAGGTTCTCGTTCTCGCCGATGTCGATCCTGTGCGCCTCGTAGGGCAGCCCGATCTCCTCGAGCGCGATCGAGATCTTCACTCCGTTGGGTGTCGGCAGTGAATAGAGCTGAAGCCGGTCGGGATGCGCGGCCGGCCAGCGCGATGCAATGGGAAACGCGGAGAGATCTGTCATCGGAACTCCATCGAAATGCGGCGAAGCGCCGACCGCATATATTTGCGCCCTCCACCGGTACAACCCAACTGAGGTGTCAATCTGTTTCCGTGAGGGCACCGGACGTGCTAGCCCCTGCGTCCGAGCGCGCGGGAGAAATTCGGTCGAGACATGCCGGAACGCATCGTCATTATCGGCGCCGGGCAGGCTGGCGCCCAGGCTGTGGCGACGCTGCGGGCGGAGGGCTTTGACGGCCCGCTCACGCTCGTGGGCGACGAGCCGTTTCCGCCGTATCAGAGGCCGCCTCTGTCCAAGGCCTATCTTGCCGGCACGTTCGAGCGCGAACGGCTCTTTCTCAAACCCGAGTCGTTCTACACCGAGTCGCGATGCGAACGGATGCACGGCGTTGCGGCGACGGACATCGATCGCAGGGCACGCAACGTCTTGCTCGCGGATGGCGAAGCGATCGCCTACGACAGGCTCCTGATCGCCACGGGTTCGCGGGTGCGGCGGATTCCTGTCGCTGGCGCAGACCTTCCAGGCGTCTTCTATTTGCGCGGAATTGCCGATGTGGATGCGTTGCGTGGTGCGTTCGCGGCAGGCAAGCGCCTCGCAGTGGTCGGCGGCGGCTATATCGGCCTCGAAGTGGCCGCTGTCGCGATCAAGCACGGGCTCGACGTGACTGTGTTCGAAGCGCTGCCGCGCGTGATGGCGCGCGCCGTCTCTCCGCAGCTCTCTGTTTTCTACGAGAGCGTGCATCGCAAGGCGGGCGTCCGCATCGAGCCGAATGTCTCCGTCGAATCGTTCGAAGGCGCCGGCCGGCTTCAATTCGTGCACGCGGGAGGAACGTCGCATGCGGCCGATCTGGCGCTCGTAGGAATCGGAATTGTTCCCAATATGGAAATTGCGGAGGCGGCCGGGCTTGTCTGCGACGACGGTATCGTGGTCGACGATTGCGCGCGCACCGCCGATAGCGCCATTTTCGCGGCCGGCGATTGCACGCGGCATGTCGGACGAGAGGGTCAGCTCATCCGGCTCGAATCGGTGCAGAATGCGATTGACCAGGCGAAGCACGCGGCCCTTGCGATGCTGGGCAGGCCGCTGCCCTATCGCGAAGTGCCATGGTTCTGGTCGGATCAATATGATCTCAGGCTGCAGATCGCCGGCCTCGCGCGCGTGGACGACGAGCTCGTCTTGCGCGGCGATCCCGAGACGCGAAAATTTGCCGTGTTTCGCATGCGAGGTGGTTCAGTGGCCGCGGTCGAAGCGGTCAATGCCGCGCCGGAATATGTCGTCGGCCGAAGGCTGATTGCCGATGGCACGCCGGTTGCCGCATCAAGGCTTGCAGATACCTCGATACCGATGAAGTCTGTTGCCTGATCCCGGGGAGCACGAATGCCGAAGATCAAATATATCGAGCACAATGGCCGGGAGCATGTCGTGGAGGTACCCGCGGGCTGGTCGGTCATGGAAGGCGCTGTGAAGAATCTCGTTCCGGGGATCGACGCGGATTGCGGTGGCGCCTGCGCCTGCGCGACCTGCCACGTGCATGTGGATCCCGGCTGGGCCGGCAAGATTCCGGCGAAAACCGATATGGAGGAGACCATGCTCGATTTCGCGCAGGAGCTTGAGCCGACGAGTCGCCTCTCATGCCAGATCAAGGTGACGTCCGAACTCGACGGCCTCGTCGTCCGCCTGCCCAAAAGCCAGCACTGATCCAGGTTCAGCACAAAGACACAAAAAATCGCGAAGGAAAAAGATTTTGTTCGTGTCCTCGCGGTCAACTCAGGCCGCTGTCAGCCTGCACTCGCCAATTCGGTCACCTCAAGGCGGCGCGGGATGTGGCAGCGCACGATGGTGCCGCGGTCGGGCGCGCTCTCGATTTCCACCCAACCGTCATGCAGCTCGATGAAACGGTTGACGAGCGCGAGGCCAAGGCCCGCGCCCGCGGGCTGGCCGCCGCGGCCCCTGGCGGAGAAGCGGTCGAAGACGTTCGCTTTGACTTCCGGCGCGATTCCTGGACCGGAATCGGCGACGCTTATCTGCACATCGTCGCCCACGATTGCAGCCGAAAGGGTGATGGTGCCCTCGCGCGGCGTGTATTTGAACGCGTTTGACAGAAGGTTGAACACGACCTGCCGCAAGCGCCGCCCATCCGCCATGATCTCTCCGATGTGCTCGTCCCAATCGCGGCGGAACTCGATGTCGAGACTCTCCGCGTGCTTGCGCAGCGTTTCTGCGACGCGTGACAGCAGAACGTGGAGATCGACGCGCGAAAGCTCGATCCGCATCGCGCCCGAATCGATCAGCGCCAGATCGAGGATGTCACTCGTCACGTCGGCGAGATTGTCGGAGGCGGCGAGAATGTCGTTGACATATTCTTCCTGTTTCGGCGTCAGCGCCCCGGCTGCGCCCGACGCGAGCAGGCTCGCAAAGCCGTGCACCGCGTTCAGCGGGTCGCGGAAGAGAAACGACGCATGATGCACGAAATCGGACTTGAGCCGATCGGCCGCTTCGAGCGCTTCCGCGCGGTCGCGCAATGCGCTTTCGATGCGGAATCGGTCGGTCACGTTGGCGAATGTAATGAGCGTCGCCCCGTCGGGCAGCGGTGCGAAAGCAAGCGCGAGCACGGTCTTGTCGGAGCGTTCGAACTGTCCCCAGTTGCGGCTGCGTTCGGCGCCCGAGGCGATGCTGACCGCGAGATCCTGCCAGATCGCCGCGTCGCCGAAGCGCGCGATGCAGGCTTCGGCGAGCTTCTGCACATGCGGCTCGCCCCCGACATCGGATTCCTGAAGCTCCCACAGCCGGGCGAAAGCCGCGTTGTGCAGCTTCAGCTTTGCGTCCGGACCGAACACAGCCACCGCCTCGCTCAGCGTATCGAGGGTTGCCGACTGCACCTTGATCAGGGTGTTGTAGGAACTCTCGAGTGCGAGCTTCTCGGTCACGTCCTCGTAGAGGAATGTCAGGCCGCCGAAAGGGTGGGGCTGCGCCACGACGCGCAAGGTCTTGCCGCCAGGCAGATACCACAGATCGTCGGGCACGTAGTCGCCCGCCTTTGCATAGAGTGCGAGTCTCTGCCGTTTCCACGCCTGGTAGTCGCGCTGTTCGGGAAGTTTTCGCGTCTCGCGCAGGCGGTCGAGAATCTCTTCGTCCGTGGGATGAATGTCGAGCCAGGCTTCCGGCAGGTTCCACAGCCGCACGAACGCGCCATTGTAGAAGGTGAGCTTGCGCTCGCGGTCGAAGATCGCGACGGCCGTGGCAAGCTTGTCGAGCGTGTCGGCATGCGCGTCGATGTGCTGCTGCAGCCGTGCCTCGGCGTTTGACAGATCGGTCACGTCGGTTGCCAAACCCGCCACGCTGCTGTCTGCGAGCGGCACATAGGTGAGCGCAAGCGTGCGGCGCTGTCCGCCCACGACCGCGTAGCGCTTGGCTTCGAGCGCACGTCCTTCCGAACGCGCGGCAGATGCGAGATCGCGGTCCGATTTTTCGAGCGAGGCCTGCGCTGCGATGGCGGTTTCCGTGTCGGGCTGGCCGGTGGCGGCCAGCCAGGCGCGGTTGCCCCAAGCGAGTGCCCGCGCCGGATCCCTGAGCCACACGGGAATCGGAATCGCATCGAGGACGGCGCGGAAGTCGGTCGCATCCGTCGCCGAGCTCGCCTCGACCCAGATCGCGGCCATTGCGCCGACCGCCCGCCCGCGCAACGTCACCGGGCGTTCCCGCTCGTCGTGGATCGACAGCAGGAAAGGGGCGCCGCGGTCGCTGAGGCCGTCCAGCGCCTCTGCAAGCTGGGGCGCATCGGGTCCGGCGAGGCAGGATTCGACGATCCGGTCGGCGGCGCCGTAACTCCGCGGGAGCGACTCGTCTCCGCCCCAGGCGACCAGCGCGTCGCGGCTTGCAGCGATCAGAGCGTCGCGTGTGCCGACGGCGGAGCGGGTGAACGCGCCGATCTCGCGCAACTCGCGCCGGAGACGGCGAACCACGCTTGCCAGGACCGATGCCCAGAGAGCGGCTGCCACGCCGAGCGCCAAGGCGCCGCCGGCGATCAGTGGCGCCACTTCGAGAGCGATGCGAGCTGTCGATGCGTAAGCCGGCACAGGAATGAAAGCGGCCGCGAGGATGAGGCCCCTGAAGCAGCGCCGTCTCGAACACCCCGGTTTCCGCACTCCGCCCAATCCCAAGATGGGAGGCATCGCCTGGCAACCCCCCGTGCCGCCCCGCAAGGGGGCGAATCACTTTGGAATCAATATGATATGCACGAGCTACGAGTCCGCATAGGCAATGTGGTTAAAAAATCGTAAATCACCATTTGTAGCAGTTTTCGCGAGATCTACCGTCATCGAGCGGTGCTCGGTCGAATTCGTGAGTCCCCTCAACCGGTTAGGAAATCCGTGTGCGGACGGCCACCTCCACCACGTTGCGGGAGGAAAGCAGGTGCGCAGCGCGATGCCTCTGGTAATGCTTGCGACGTTCGGGATCGCGTTGGGATGAGGCCTGAAATCTGAAGGACGCGACATCGTGCTGATCTTCCGGCAATTGTTCGATCCGCAATCCTCGACCTTCACCTATTTGCTCGGCGACGAAGCGTCGCGCGATGCGGTGCTCATCGATCCCGTTTTCGACCAGGCGCGCCGCGATGCGGCGCTTCTCGCAGAACTTGGACTCGCCCTTCGCTGGACGCTCGAAACCCACATTCATGCCGATCACGTGACGGCAGCGTGGATGCTCAGGGAGCGGCTGGGCAGCCGCATCGGCGTCGGTGCGGCGAGTGGCGCGGAAGGGGCCGATCTCTATCTGGAGGACGGCGCGCAAATCGCGTTTGGCACGCGGTATCTCCGCGCGATGGCTACGCCCGGCCACACGAGTGGTTGCGTCACCCTTGTCCTCGACGATGCAACGATGGCGTTCACCGGCGATTGCCTGCTGGTGCGTGGCAGCGGCCGCACGGATTTCCAGGGCGGCAGCGCCGCGATGATGTACCGCTCGGTGCGCGAGCGAATCTTTGCGCTGCCCGAATCCTGCCTGCTCTATCCCGCGCATGATTATCGCGGTCTCACGGTGACGAGTGTCGGCGAGGAGCAGCGATTCAATCCTCGCCTCGGCGGGGAGATCGCAGTCGGCGATTTCTGCGGCTACATGGACAATCTGAAGCTCGCGCATCCCAAACTGATGGACGTGGCCGTGCCGGCCAATCTGCGCTGCGGCCGCCCGGCGCAGGAAACATTGCGAGGCGACGATCCCGATTGGGCGCCGCTGACTTTTTCCTTCGCGGGAATCTGGGAGATCGCGCCGCAGGTTCTGGAAGAGCAGACCGCAAACGTGCAGGTTGTCGACGTGCGCGAGCCGGCGGAATTTGCGGGACCGCTCGGGCATATTCGCGCGGCGAAACTGATCCCGCTCGGCGAGCTTCAGATGCGCGTTGCCGAACTCGGCCGCGACCTCCCCATCGTCACCGTCTGCCGCGCCGGGAGCCGCTCCGCACAGGCCTTCAACATCCTGCGCCAGGCAGGCTTCAGCCAGGTCGCCAATCTCGCGGGGGGCATGCTCCGCTGGCGCGCGGAAGGATTGCCGGTCGACGGCGGCAGCAGCTGAAGCTGTTCAAAATAAAGATTTAACGCAGGGGACGCAGGGGATGCGCCCGAGGAACGCTGGGAGGTAGAATTGGGCGCCGACCCGCCGCGCGGCGCGCGCAGCGCGGCGAGAGGCGCACAAGAATTTCCTCTGCCCACTGCGCATCCTCTGCGTCCACTGCGTTAGGAATCTTTGTGCGTCACGTGGCTCTGTGGTCGGTTCAATACCGGTAAAGATCCGGTTTGAACGGGCCATTCTGCGGAATGCCGATATAGTTGGATTGCTTGTCCGTGAGCTTCGTCAGTTTCACGCCGATCTTTTCGAGATGCAGGCGCGCGACCTTTTCGTCGAGATGTTTGGCAAGGGTGTAGACCTTCTTTTCGTATTTGCCGGGATTGGCGAACAGCTCGATTTGCGCCAGCGTCTGGTTGGTGAAGGACGCGCTCATCACGAAGGAAGGGTGCCCCATCGCATTGCCGAGATTCACCAGCCGCCCTTCCGAGAGCAGGATGATGCGCTTGCCATCGGCGAATTCGATCTCGTCCACCTGCGGCTTCACATTGTGCCATTTGAAGTTCTTGAGCGCCGCAACCTGGATCTCGGAATCGAAATGGCCGATGTTGCAGACGATGGCGCGGTGCTTCATCGCGCGCATATGGTCGATAGTGATGACGTCCACATTGCCTGTCGCGGTGACGAAGATATCGGCGCGCGGCGCCGCGTCGTCCATCGTCGCGACTTCGTAGCCTTCCATCGCCGCCTGCAGCGCGCAGATGGGATCGATCTCAGCCACCATGACCCGGCATCCCGCCTGGCGCAACGACGCCGCCGAACCCTTGCCCACGTCGCCGAAACCGGCGACCATCGCGACCTTTCCAGCCATCATCACGTCGGTGCCGCGGCGGATCCCGTCCACCAGGCTCTCGCGGCAGCCATAGAGATTGTCAAATTTCGATTTGGTGACGCTGTCGTTCACGTTGATGGCGGGAAACAGCAGCTTTCCGTCCTTCTCCATCTGGTAGAGGCGGTGCACACCGGTCGTCGTCTCTTCCGTCACGCCGCGGATCTTTTGCGCAAGCTCAGTGTACCAGCCGTGTTTGTGTTTCAGCCGGCGCAGGATCGCCGCATAGAGAACTTCCTCCTCCTCGTTCTGCGGCCTATCGAGGAAACCGGCATCGCCTTTCTCTGCGCGCGCGCCCAGGTGGACGAGCAGCGTGGCGTCGCCGCCATCGTCGAGGATCATGTTGGGCACGCCGCCGTCCGCCCATTCGAAAATGCGGTGCGAGTACTCCCAATAATCCTCAAGGCTTTCGCCCTTGATGGCGAAGACGGGCGTCCCGCCGGCAGCAATCGCCGCCGCGGCGTGGTCCTGCGTCGAATAAATGTTGCACGAGGCCCAGCGCACATCCGCGCCCAGCGCCTTCAGCGTCTCGATCAGCACCGCTGTCTGGATCGTCATATGCAGAGAGCCCGCAACGCGTGCGCCTCTGAGCGGCTTCGATTCGCCGAACTCCTCCCGCGTCGCCATCAGACCCGGCATTTCGGTCTCGGCAATATCGATTTCCTTGCGCCCCCAGTCTGCAAGGTTGATGTCTTTGACGGCATAATCCTGGGCCATGGGAGCTCTCCGGTGAGGCGGGCGGATATACCAGCCTGTTGGGCCTGATTCAAGCAGGATATAAAGAAATGTGCATATCGTTATTTCTTACCGGATGAGTGCCGAGTTCCAGGGTCTGTATCTCTGCGTTCGCGTGCCCAAGAGCGGCAGCGCGAGCCTGATGCACGGCCTCGAGCAGGCGTTCGCGCGCCAACAGATATTCTATCTGCCGAATACGCTCGATCTCGACGGGCAGGTGTCGCAGCTTCAGCGCCTGCGCTTCTGGCGGGCCCGCTTCCAGAACCTCTTCCGCCATTATCGGACGCTCAGCATGCGCGCAGCGTTCGAACGTATTACCCGCGGCGCGGCGCCCGGCGATCTCATCATGGGCGGCCATATCGATTTCCCGACGGCGCAGGCCGCGATCGGTCGACCGCTCAAAATCATCACGCTGCTTCGCGAGCCCGTCGCCCGCGCGCAATCGGAATACGACTACCTCCGCCGCAACTACCTGCGGAAGCCGCGTCTGAACCGCTTCGATGCCAGCGTGCTGCACAAGGCTGCCGGCCGCTACGATTTCGATTCCTTCCTCGATTTTCTCTCCGCGCATCAGCACGTTTATGGCGACATCGCCTGCCGCTATGTGGGATGGGACGGGCGGGAACAATTAGCCGGATTCTTTGCGCGCTACATCTTTCATGGCGGAGTGCTCGAACGCAGTGGCGAATTCGCGCGTGCCATCGCCGAAAAGCTCGGCCGACCGTTCTCGCTTCCTCATGAAAATCGCGACACAACGGAACGAAGCCCCGTTACTGGCACGCAACGCGCGAAACTCGAACGCATCTACGCGCGGGATATTTTGCTCCATGAGTGGGCGAGGACGCATCGATAGGTATTTGGCAGCGGGGCCAATCGAATCCTGTCATTGCGATTGCGGGCCATGGCGAATGCCGATGCCTGCCGGGGTCCGGATTTCTGGCCGTTTTGTTCAGGCGTTCAGGCACTACGCCCGGAGCGCTTCCGGCGGAGCGTGTGCATGGACGTCGATGTCGGTTTCGGCTTCGGCTTCGGCTTCGACGTCTTGCCACGCTCCGCCCGGAGAGACCTGCCGGAGATGATGCGCCGCCGCGTCGGTCCCGATGTAAAAGAGTTCCAACCGGCCGTCGGCGTTTTGCGCCGCCGCGAAGTGCGTTGCGTGAGCGGCGAGCACGGCCGGAGCGCTCCAGTTCTTCCCGGGCGATAATTGCCGGAGGTGGCGAATGCGGGAGTCCGTGCCGATGTAGAAGACTTCGATATGCCCGTCGGAACTCACAAACGCTGTGAGATCCTTGGCACCCACTTGAAGCGTCGCCGAACCAGCCCAGGTCTTCCCGGGCGCAACCTGCCAAAAGTGATAGACTGCGGAATCCGGTCCAATGCAAAATATCTCGAGTCTTCCGTCTGCATTGCACGCTGCGGTGATTTGCGTGGCCTTGCCGGGAAGAGCGGCGGAGCCGTCCCATGCCTTGCCCGGGGCCCGTTGCCAGTTGTGATAAATGCCGGCGTCCGCGCCGATATAAAAGAGTTCGAGCCGACCATCCTTGTTGCGGGCCGGCGCAAGTTTACGCGCAGTGCCCGGAAGCGCCTGCGATCCGCTCCAGGATTTTCCCGGAAACATCTGCCAGTCGGAGTAGATGCCGGAATCGAGGCCCACGTAAGCAAGTTCGAGACGCCCGTCGAAATTGCGCTCAAGGGCGATATGCCGCCCTCTTCCGGGAATCTGTTTGTGCTCGCCCCAGGCTTTTCCGGCATCCTTCTGGCGCATGTGAAAAAGTGAAAATCTGGCGTCGACCCAGAAGAGTTCCAGGCGACCGTCCACATTGCGGGCAAGCGCAAGCTCGTTGGCAGAATTGCCGGTGGCGCGCCGCGGCGTCCAGCGGCCGCCGGGAGAAACCTGCCGCTGATGAAAAATCGAATTGTCTGATCCGCAGTAGAACGCCTCCAGGCGTCCGTCACGATTTCGCGCCAAGGCGACGCGGTCGCCCCTTCCACCACTCATGTATCTCACCCCACACGTTTATTTCCCCGGCTTTACCGCCGGTTTGTCCCCCCAGCTTAACCGCCGGGTGTGACAGGCATACGACACTTCGTTTCGAGTGCCGTATTCGTTCTCTCAAGTTGATATCTGGAGGACAGAGATCATCGCTTGCGGCTACCGCAACGCTGCGGGCGGACCAGCTCGACTTCGAATAGCAATCATGTGGTTCATCGCGGTTTGCGGAATTTCAGGATGAACTGGTCGGTCTTGGCGCGGATGGAGGGATCGAACACCGCGACCTTATGCGTGTCGGCGGGATTGCGCAGGATCGTGCTCTCGGCAACGAGCTTGAATCCGGCGGCTTCCACTTCCTTCTTCACCGCCGCCTCGTCGATGCGATGGAGCGTGTCGGTGTCGCGCAGGCCCGAGCCCTGTTCCGCAGCGTGGTCGAGCACGATGAAGATGCCGCCCGGCTTCAGCGAATCGTAGATCGCCTTGTTCACCTCCGCGATATCCGGCGGCCCGAAGAATTTGTCGTGCAGGTCGTGATAGTTCTGCGACGTCCAGACGAAATCGAGTTTTTCCGGCGGGACGAATTTCGCAATCGGGGCGTGAATGTAGGAGATGTTGGGAAAGTTCGGATCCGCGGGTGGCGGGATCGTCACATTGTGTTTCTTGTAGATCGCGTCGAGATCGGAGGGGATGTAGGAATAGACATACCCTTTCGGTCCGACGGCCTTCGAGAAGAGGCGGGTGAAATAGCCGGTGCCCGGAATGAGGTCGGCGACGCGATCGCCGGGTCTGATGCCAGCAAAGGCGAGGCATTCGGCCGGCTTGCGGTTTGCGTCCCGAGTCTTGTCGGCGGCGGGGCGCGCCGGATCGGCGACCGCCGCGGCGATATTGGCGGGGATCATTTCCTTCGCAGCCATGGCAGGCAGGGCAATTACAGCGGCGGCCAGTGCCGCCAAGGCAAGTTTTCCGATCACGGGGCCCCTCCACGCCGGGTTTCCCTGCCGGCGCGAATTGATTAAAATCTTATGGGTGCCACTTTGCAAGTCACTTCGGCGAGAGCGGCCAAACCGGCCCCTTATGGGCGAAATTATGCACTTTACAAAGTTATCGACTCATGCGAAACTCCGCTTGATAGGCGAAAGCCATGTTGCCGACCGACCTCACCGACCCGATCTATGCCGACGCAGACAAGGCCCGAGAATTCCTTGAGGCCGTGCGCTGGCCGGATGGCGCGTACTGCCCGCACTGTGGAGGTACGGCCGATGACGTGACGCGCATGGCGGGGAATGCCCATCGTGCGGGCCTGTTCCAGTGCAAGGCCTGTCAAAAGCAATTCACGGTCACGGTCGGCACGCTGTACGAGCGCAGCCATATCCCGCTTCACAAATGGTTGCTGGCAACGCATCTGCATTGCGCCAGCGAGAAAGGCATGAGCGCCCACCAGCTTATGCGCGTTCTCGGCCTTGGTTCCTACCGCACCGCCTGGTTCATGGCCCATCGCATCCGCGAGGGCATGAAACCAGCCAGGCCCGCGCCTCTTGGTGGTATTGGCACAATTGTGGAGGCCGATACCACGTACACCGGCGGAACGGAAAAGACCAAGCATCGCAACAGACGGACGGCTGGCAACGTCGGCGGCAAAGGCAACGCAACTCGTCCATACGCTTGTTGAACGGGGCAGGCGCGTGCGTTCCGACCATGTCGCCAATGTGAGCGGCAAGACGCAAGTCCGCCGCAAATCGTCCTTCATCACGGATACGGCGGGAGCGAAGCGCATCTGAAGCGTCACCCTGCGGAATTCGACTTCCTCACGAGCGCGTGGCGCTTGGGGTCTATGCCGCGCAACGCACCGTCAGGGCGCTTCAAGACACCACGGCAGGCGTTTGAACATGCTGACGGCCTGACCAAATCGAGAACAGTGAACCAGCACGCCCGCAGGTTTATCCACAGCCGAAAGAGATGGGGCGAGTGATCTCGCCCCCTCTACCCCGCTACCCTTGGAATTGCGAAAGCCCAAGGAATAAGCGTCATGCGCGAAAATCCGAAGATTGCGATTGTGAGTTTCCGCGTCATGAAGGATAGGGTGCTCCCTTCAATTTTGTTCGGCCTTCTTGTGGTGACGCCAGATGGCAGGAATTGGGCGTTTCCAGAAGATTCCAACCTCGATCAGGATCCGCTTCTTGCGGGCGCATACGAGATTGATCCAGCGCAGCTTGCACAGTCACACATGCCCGACGGCTCGCCTCTCTATTTATACCGAGAGGTATTGAACGCTCCCCAATGAGTATCTCCAACGCTTTAAATAATTCGGATTGGTTTCTACAGTTTTCGAGACTGCGAAGATTCCGGGTCATTTTGTGTGTTTTTCTTTCTTGCGCCGCTTCGCCTGCGTAGTTTTCCCAAGCGGTTTGTGCGGCTTGTGCGGGGTCGTAAGCATGTGATGCAGAACGTCACGCTCTCGCTTTGTGATCTCGGGTGCCATTAAGTGATTGTCAGCTTGCCGTTTCATCGCGCACTCCCTGGACCTGCCCCATGGCCGATCCTCCCACGTCAGAATGGCGCGAAGCCACTTTGTCAAGTGCATAACCCATCTTGCGGAGAGGTCGAAAACGTTCTTCGCGTTTTTCGGCTGTGGGTCTCGGCCCCTCCATGGGTGGGCTGCGGCCTCCACCCGAAATCGGGTCGCCCCGTTCCGCGCCGTCGCGATTTCAACCTCTCAACAAGGGGAGTGGTGAAGATATTTTTGCGAATGCGGCGTACGGTATCCAGATGGCCCAGCGTCGGTTCGAAGAGGGTTTTCGACCCGGCGAAACCGTGATAGGGTTACGCATCGTTAGTCGCCAGGAGAGCACCATGAAGTGGACGACACCAAAGGTCGTCGAGATCTGCGTCGGCATGGAAATCAACTGCTACGCCTGCGCCGAGCTCTGAACCGTTGAATCGCCTGGAATGTCCGGGACGCCGTGAGCAATCGCGGCGTCCCGGCCGTTTTGCGTGTCTCCGATGACGCTTCATGTTCTTGTGCTCGGTTCCGCCGCGGGCGGGGGGTTTCCGCAGTGGAACGGCAATGACGAAACCTCGCGACGGGCGCGGGTGGGCGATCCGAAGCTGCCGCTCCGCACGCAGTCGTCGCTCGCACTGAGTGCCGACGGCCGGCGATGGGTGCTGCTCAATGCTTCTCCGGATCTGCGTGAGCAGATCAACGCACGCAGTCAGCTGCATCCGCAGGCGGAGGATGCGAAACGTTCGAGTCCGATCGCCGCGGTCGTTCTGACGAACGCCGATGTGGACCATGTCGCGGGGCTGCTGAGTCTGCGCGAGAACCAGCCCTTCGCGCTTTACGCACATCGTCGCGTGCTCGACGTGCTCGCCGAGAACAGCATCTTCAATGTTCTTAACCCCGCCTGTGTCACGCGTCGTGGCCTGCCGCTCGACGATCCGCAGGGACTGTGCGACGCCTCCGGCGCGCCGCTCGATCTGCGGGTTGTGGCATTCACGGTACCGGGAAAAGCGCCGCTCTGGCGCGAGGACGAAGCTGCGCCGTCCTGGGGCACGCGCATCGGCGACACCATCGGCCTGGAGATCCGCTCGGGCGACTCCGCCGATAGGTTGTTCTACATTCCGGGCTGCGCCGCGATGACGAACGAACTGGCCCGGCGCCTCGACGATACCGCGCTTGTCTTCTTCGACGGCACGCTGTGGCGCGACGACGAGATGATCGCACTGGGTGTCGGCGCGAAGACGGGATTGCGCATGGGTCATATGAGTTGTTCGGGACCAGAAGGAAGCATGGCGGCGTTCGAGACTTTGGATGTGCGACGGAAGCTGTTCATCCACATCAACAACACGAATCCCCTGCTGATCGCAGATTCGTCCGAACGCGGCGAAGCCGAAGCACGCGGCTGGGAAATCGCTTATGACGGCATGGAGATCGCGCTATGAGCAGGGCGCTCGATCGCGTCGAATTCGAAGCCGCGCTGCGCAGGATCGGAGCGGAGCGCTATCACGACAAGCATCCGTTTCACGTTCTGATGCATGAGGGGCGTCTCACCCAGTGCCAGCTGCAGGCCTGGGTGCTCAACCGGTTCTATTATCAGAAATCGATTCCATTGAAGGACGCCAGCCTGATCGCGCGCGCGGACGATATCGATCTTCGGCGTCAGTGGATCGGCCGCATCATCGATCACGACGGAACCGGGCCGGGCGACGGCGGCATCGAGCGTTGGCTTGTTCTTGCCGAAGGGGTGGGGCTCGACCGCAGCTATGTCGCCAGCTGCGAAGGGGTGCTCCCGGCGACGCGCTTCGCCTGTGACGCCTATGTGCGTTTCGTGCGGGAGAAGAGTCTGCTGGAAGCGATTGCTTCGTCGTTGACCGAATTGTTCGCTCCCGATCTGCACAAAACGCGCATCGATGCGCTTCTCGAACACTACCCCTTCGCCAACGAGGCGACGCTCGCCTATTTCCGCACACGTCTTGTCGAGGCGCCGAATGACGTGGCGTTCGGGCTCGACTACGTGCTGAGCCATGCCATGACGCGCGAACAGCAGGAACTGGGCCTGGCGGCATTGCGCTTCAAGACCGACGTGCTCTGGGCTCAGCTGGACGCGCTTCACCACGCCTACGTCTCTCCCGGTCTTGTCCCGCCGGGCGCATTTCGCCCCCGATGAATACACGCTCGTTCGCAGAACCGTTCTCACGCCCGCGGCTTGCACCCCATCGGCGGCTGCAATTCGACAAGATGCGCGACATCTGGACCGTCCAGGCGCCGGAACGCGCGTTTGTGCTCGACGAAACGGCGCACGCGATCGTCTCCCGCTGCAATGGCGAAGCGAAGATTGAGACAATCGTCGACGATCTCTGCCGCGCCTATGAAGGCGCCCCCCGCGATGCGGTCGCGGCCGACGTGCTGAAGCTCGTTCAGGAGTTCCTCGACAAGGGCGTGATGACGCTGTGAACGCTCCGTCACCACCCATGGCCCTGCTCGCGGAACTCACCCATCGCTGTCCATTGCAATGTGCTTACTGCTCCAATCCGCTCGATCTCGAACGCGCGAGCGCTGAGCTCGAAACGGAAGAGTGGCTGCGCGTTCTTCGAGAATCCGCGGATCTCGGCTGCATGCAGGTGCATTTTTCCGGCGGCGAGCCGACCGCGCGACGCGATCTCGATGCGCTTGTCGAAGGCGCGAACCAGGCAGGCCTCTACACCAATCTGATCACCTCGGGCGTGCTGCTCGACGAAGCCCGCATTGCGCGGCTCGTGCGCGCGGGTCTCCAGCATGTGCAGCTGAGCTTCCAGGACTCGCAAGCTGATAACGCAAACCGGATTGCCGGCTTTGCCGGTCACGCGAAGAAACTCGAAACTGCGGCTCAGATCCGCGCTGCCGGTCTTCCTTTGACGGCAAATTTCGTCGTTCACCGGCAGAATCTCGACCGTCTCGATTTGATGATCGATCTGGCGCTCAAGATAGGCGCCGAGCGCAGCGAAATTGCGCATGTTCAATATTACGGCTGGGCGCTCAAGAACCGCGCCGCGTTCATGCCGACACGCGAACAGCTGGAACGTGCGACCGCCACGGTTGAGGCTGCGCGGGCGCGTCTCGAAGGGGTGATGGTCATCGATTATGTCGTGCCGGATTATTATGCGAAGCGCCCCAAAGCGTGCATGGGCGGTTGGGGACGCCGTTTTCTCAACGTGACGCCGTCGGGCAAGGTGCTGCCGTGCCATGCGGCGGAATCGATCACGGGCCTTGCGTTCGAAAATGTCCGCGACCGACCGCTCGCAGAAATCTGGGACTCGTCTGACGCGTTCAATCGTTTTCGCGGCACCGATTGGATGCCGGAACCCTGTCGCTCCTGCGCGCGTGCCGAAATCGATTGGGGGGGCTGCCGCTGCCAGGCTTTCGCGTTGATCGGAGACGCGGCGCGCACCGATCCCGCCTGCGCGCTTTCGCCGGATCACGCGGTGGTCGTTGAAGCCGCCGCGGCCGAGTCATCTTCGCCAGCCGGAGATTTTACATACCGCAATTTTGCGCCGCGGGCGCTGCGGTCCTGAACCGCCCCTCGCCCGCACCTGAACAGAATTCGCTGCCCGTATCTGCATCCCTCTCCCACAGGGGGAGAGGGGAATCGGAGTCTGGCATTATCGGCGGAAAATCAGCTCGTGGATTCCCTCTCCACTTGTGGGAGAGGGCTTAAGCACGAAACCTCTCTACCGCTTCGGCGCAGGTGAGGGGGAAACGGGTGCTACCCCTTGGTGGCTGGCGGCGGCGCAGGAGTCGTTGGCGCAGTTGATGCCGGTTGCGCGACGGAAATCGGCTGCGTCGCCTCTTCCGGATTTTCGGCCCACCCGCCGCCCAGGGCCCGGTAGAGATTTACATCGGCCTGGACGCGCGCGAGCTTGACCTGAATCAGCAAGTTCTCGGCCGTAAACAGCGTCTGCTGCGCCTGTAATACCGACAACAGATCGGCGATGCCTTCGCGATATTGAAGTTCGGAAATGCGGAAAGCGTTGGCAGACGCCGTCACCTCGCGTTGCAGCGCCTCCTCTTCCTCTCCAAAATTGGCCACCTGCCCGAGCGAGGTATCGACGTCCGAGAATGCCGAAATGACCGTCTTGCGGTAGGTCGAGATCAGTCCCTGCTGCTCGGCCTTGGCGAGTTCGCTTTCCCCGATCAGCCTTCCGCCGTCGAAGACCTGCTGCAGGGCGGTAGCACCGAGACTCCATTGCAGGCTCCCAGGATAGCGGAACAGCGTGCTGATCATGGTGCTGGCGAAACCGCCTGCGGTGGTGAGATTGATCTGCGGAAAGAAGGCCGCCCGCGCCGCGTCGACATTGGCGTGGGCGCTGGCGAGATTGGCTTCCGCCTGGGCGACGTCGGGCCTGCGTTGCAGCAATGTCGAAGGAATGCCGGGGGTCACCGCTGGCACCTTGACCGCGTCGAGATTCTTGGCAGTGACATTGAATCCTTCGGGCGGCTCTCCAAGCAGGATGGCGAGCGCGAACACTGCTTCGCGCTCCTGCTCGCGCAGGGGCGGCAGCGCGGCTTCCTGGCCTGCAACCGTCGCCTGTTGCTGCGACAGATCGAGTTGCGAGGAGATGCCGTTGGTCACCTTCGCTTCGGTGATCGTGAGAATGCGCTTGGCGGCATCGATGTTCTGCTGAATCGTCGCGATCTCTTCCCGGAGCGCGAGAACGTCGAGGAAGGTGGTGGCGACGGTCGCCGTCGTGGTCAGCGCCACCTCCTCTCGGGCGAACCGCGACGATTTGAGTGCCTCATCCGCCACGCGCAGATTGTCCTGCGCCAGGCCCCAGATGTCGGCCTCGTAGCTGGCGCTTAGCCCAAGGCCAAACGAATTTCCGGTGAAGGGGGGCGATGTAACCGTCGTGAAGCCACCCTTCCCATTCGGAATGAGCTGGCTGCTTCCCGGCGTGCGGGTCCGCTGCGCGCTTGCGTTGGCCGTGATGTCAGGAAACAGGGCTGCCAACGCGATGTCCCGGTTGGCTTCGGCTTGCAGGACATTCGCCATGGCGACGGCAATGTCGAGATTGTCCGTTTGCGCCCTGACGATCAGCCCGCTCATCTCGTCACTGCCGAACGCTTTCCACCAGCCGGGATTTGGCCACACGGAAGCGTCCGGCGCCAAGGGTCCTATGAAGCTCGGCGGCACGTCCTTGGGCTTGAGCGCCTGGGGAACCGGAGTTGAGCACCCCGCCGCGATGAGGGCGCCGGCCGCCACGGCCAGGAACCGAAAGGATGAGTCCATGGGTGCAAATCCCGCTCTTTGGATGCGGCCCCCGGCCGTGCAGCCAGTCTACTTAGCTTTTGCAGGCCCGCAAACAAGCCAAGCCATGCCGAAAGCCCGGTATTCCCCACGGCGATGGGTCCGCAAATAGCGTGTCAATTCGTCAATGTTTGCCGGCCCAAGGCTGCGGACGGCTGGTTCGAAGGATCGGCGGCCGGACGCGTGTCCCGGTTCGGGGTCCAGGAAACGGCCCGGCCGCCTGCGCGGCCACACCCTGTTTGGAGCGCCGACTAAGGTGCGACTGCGACAGCACGAAGGAGGATCGGCTGGTGTGCGGTGATCGGCATCGAAGGCACGAATTCGCGTCGGGCGAAAACACCAAAGCGTGCGCGGCGGCCCGCTGCACTACGGCTTCAATTGTTCGGGACGGACCCATCGTGCCTCTCGCCGCTACGAGAGACAAACACATAGCCACCGGCAGACGGCGTGCAACAGTTGAATTGTATCAATCTGTCGCGCGCGTGGTCCGTGCGTTCAAGAGCCGTCGGCGGCTCTGCGCACCACACGGAAACGGGCGAGCTGCTGGGTTGCGAGCGCAAAGTCCGGCTGAATTTCCGCAGCCTTCTTGTAATCTTCATAGGCCGCGCGGATGTTGCCGAGCGCTTCATCGGCGATCGCCCGGTCGTAATAGGCGATCTGCAGGCGATTGGCCCCCAGCGATATTCCCTTGTCGAAATCGGCGACCGCATCGTCGTAGCGCCGCAGCACGATCATGATGGCGCCGCGATCAACATAGCCTTCGCCGAGATCGGCATCCATCGCGAGTCCTCTATTGTAGTCGGCGAGAGCACTCTGCGTCTGGTCGTTGCGCGCCAGGAGAATGCCACGATTGATGTAGGTTGCGGCCCGATCCTTGACGGAGAGTGTCGTCTGTTCGAGCGCGAACGTGCAGGTGGCAACGCCGTCGGTCGGATTGCCGGCGAACTCGGCGAACTCGAAACAGCTGTGTGCCACGCCGTTGCCCAGGACCGTAACGGCGGCCTGCGCGCGAGGCACGGCGGAAACGGCGATCGCGGAAAGCGCAATCACGCTCAATGTGCGAAAATTCATGGCGGCCCCTCCTCCGGATGCCGCTGGAATTGTCTCACTCGCCTCAGTGTTCGTCCATGCCGGCCACATCACGAATTGCGGAGGTTGTCTAGCCGGTTGAGCGCGAGCATGCCTCGAAGCGCTTTGTGTGCCGTGGTTTTTTTGCAATTCCACCGCCATTGGCGATCACAAAAAGCGCTTCAAATTGGCGTGAGCTCGCTCCCTTTGTCTCGACGATCGACGCGGTGGAGGCACCGTTCTCAGGACATTCTGGTCGAATCGCCTGAAATCGGTGAGCGGGCGATTGTGCCTCTTGCCTCCGGCATCCGGGCAGCGGATATGTCGCGCCCGCAAACGGAGGATTCGGATTCGTGAGCTCGCGCGCCCTGCCCGAGGGCTTTCTGGCCCGGTCGATCGGCCGAATTCAACCAGCTCAGACGATTGCCGCGAACCAGAAGGCGCGCGATCTCAAGGCCCAGGGACGCGACGTGATCGCGCTCGGCGCCGGTGAGCCTGACTTCGACACGCCCGACAATATCAAGGAGGCGGCGATCGCCGCGATCCGGCGCGGCGAAACGAAATACACGGCCGTCGAGGGAATTCCCGAGCTGCGCAAGGCGATCTCCGCGAAGTTCAAGCGCGAGAACGGCCTCGACTATGCGCCCGCGCAGTGCTTCGCGGCGCCGGGTGGAAAGAGCGTGATCTTCCACGCCCTGCTGGCGACGCTTAACCCGGGCGACGAAGTGATCATGTCCGCCCCCTATTGGGTCAGTTATCCTGATATCGCGCTGTTTGCAGATGCCAGGCCGGTCATCGTCGAAACCAGCATCGAGAACGGCTTTCGCCTGAAGCCCGAAGATCTCGAGCGGGCGATCACGCCGAAAACCAAATGGCTGATCTTCAATCAGCCCGGCAATCCTTCCGGCGCCTGCTACACGCGCGCGCAACTGCGCGCGCTCACCGACGTTTTGCTGCGCCATCCCCATGTCTGGATCCTCGCCGACGACATGTATGAGCATCTCGTCTACGACGGTTTCCGCTTCGAAACCGTCGCTTCAGCAGAGCCGCGCCTCTACGAGCGTACGCTGACGATGAACGGCGTCTCGAAGGCCTACGCCATGACCGGCTGGCGAATTGGCTATTGCGGTGGTCCGGAGCCGCTGATCAAGGCCATGGCCAAGCTCCAGTCGCAGACCGTTTCGAACCCCGCTTCGATCTCCCAATGGGCCAGCGTCGAAGCCTTGAACGGTCCGCAGGATTTCCTGGACGAATTCCGCCGCGCCTTTCAGGAGCGGCGCGATCTCGTCGTTTCGATGCTCAACCAGGCGTACGGAATCGAATGCACGAGGCCGGAAGGGGCTTTCTACGTCTACGCATCGATTCGAAAGCTGATCGGCAGATGCACGCCGGCCGGCGCGCGGATTGCGACCGACGAAGATTTCGTCAGGGAGCTACTCGAAACGGAAGGAGTGGCGGCCGTGCATGGCGCAGCCTTCGGGCTCTCGCCGTTCTTCCGCGTCTCCTACGCGGCATCGAATTCATCTCTCGAAGAAGCGTGCCGCCGCATCCAGCGCTTCTGCGCCGGCCTGCACTGATAGAGCGCAAACGCAGTTCGCGTACCGTTCCGCAGAAAGCGGAACGGCTGGCCAAACCACCCTCTTGCCAGCGCCGTTCCAAGGCGCGAGCATTCGCTTGGGGTGGTGACGCGGCGTCGTCTTGAGCGAAGACGTCCGCCCGTGCGCGCCCCGATCCCCAACCGGGGCAAGGAGGCGAACATGTCCAGAAAAAATGGGGGAAGTGGGCCACGCGCAGTGGCCCTGGTGGGACCGTTCGGCAGCGGCAAGACGACGCTGCTGGAAAGCATTCTCGCCATCACCGGCGCGATCCAGCGCAAGGGCTCAGTACCGCAGCGCAACACCGTTGGCGACTCGTCGCCCGAAGCCCGGGCGCGGCAGATGAGCGTCGAGGTGAATTGCGCGACGACAAAATACCTCGACGAGAGTTTCACCTTTCTCGATTGCCCAGGTTCGATCGAATTCCTTCAGGATACGCTCAATGTGTTGCCGGGCGTCGATGCCGCCGTCGTGGTCTGCGAGCCCGATCCGGCAAAGGTGCAGATGCTGAAGCCGTTCCTCAAGCGCCTCGCCGATCTTTCCATCCCCCATTTCCTCTTCATCAACAAAATCGACAAGGCGCAGGGTGCATTGCGCGATCTGCTGGCCGGACTGCAGGAGGCGAGCGACAAGCCGCTGCTGCTTCGGCAGATACCGATCTGGGAAGACGGGATCGTGACAGGGTTCGTCGATCTCGCGCTCGAACGCGCTTTCGTCTATCGCGAGCACGATGAATCGAAAATCGTCGATCTGACGGGCGACGTGAAGGAAGAGGAGAAGCAGGCACGGTTCTCGATGCTCGAAAAGCTTGCCGACTACGACGAGCATCTGATGGAAGAGCTGCTGTCCGATGTTGAGCCGCCGCGCGACGAAGTCTTTGGCGACCTTTCGAAGGAGCTGGCGGAAGGTCTCGTGGTTCCGGCGCTGATCGGCTCCGCAGAGAAGGACAACGGCATCCGCCGGCTCCTCAAGGCCTTGAGGCACGAAGTGCCGGAGCTGACTGCCACCGCCGCGCGCCTCGGCGTCAAGACAGATGGCGAAGCGGTGGCGCAAATATTGAAGACCTACAATGGCGCCCACGGAAAGCTGAGCCTCGTGCGCGTTTTCGCCGGTCCGCTCAAGGATGGCGCCGTGTTGCACGCACGCGACGGCCGCGACGCGCGGGTCGCGGGCATCTTCGCCCTGAAGGGCGACGCGCAGACGAAGCTCACCGAGGCAAAGGCCGGAGAAACCGTCGCCGTCGCGCGTCTCGAAGGCATGGTGACCGGCGATACTCTCTCAGTCGCAAAAACGCTTGCCGCGAATGCGGCCATCGAAGCGCTCGAACCGGTTTACGCGCTCGCAATCGAAACGACCGATCGCAAGGACGAGGTCAAACTCACCGCCGCGATCCACAAGATTCAGGAGGAAGACCCGTCGCTGCATTTCCGGCAGAATGCGGAGTTGCAGGAAATGTCGCTGGCCGGCCAGGGCGAGATTCATCTGAAAGTCGCCGCCGAGAAGCTCGCGAGCAAATTTGGGCTCAAGATCACGACGCATCAGCCGAAGATTCCCTACAAGGAAACGATCCGAAAACCCGGACGGCAGCATGGCCGGCACAAGCGGCAGTCGGGCGGGCACGGCCAGTTCGGCGACGTGCATATCGAGATCAAGCCGCTGCCGCGCGGCACGGGGTTCGTGTTCGAGGATCTGATCAAGGGTGGCGTGGTCCCCAGACAATTCATCCCTTCGGTCGAAAAAGGCGTCGTCGATTTTCTGAAGCAAGGTCCGCTTGGTTTTCCTGTGGTCGATGTTGGTGTCGCGCTGGTCGACGGTTCCTATCACACCGTCGATTCTTCGGACGCCGCCTTTCAGACGGCGGGGCGCATCGCAATGACGGAAGGCATGCCGAATTGCGCACCTGTTCTGCTCGAACCGATCATGCGGGTGAAGATTCATGTTCCAAACGACGCCACGTCGAAGGCCAATCAGGTGGTGAGTGGGCGGCGCGGACAGCTGATGGGTTACGACGCGCGGCCGGGCTGGAAGGGCTGGGACACGGTGGACGCACAGATGCCCCTGGCCGAGCTGCACAGTCTCATCATCGATCTTCGCTCGCTGACACAGGGTGTGGGTACGTTTGAGATGGAATTCGACCACCTGGCCGAACTTACGGGCAAGCTCGCCGACCAGGTCGTGGCGTCGCACAAGGCGGCGGCCTGAGAGCGCCCAGCCCCGTAGCGGAGATAAAAAAAGAGCCGGGGCGAATGAACGCCCCGGCTTATGTTGCTTGGGTGTCTCCCGCCTCAATTCAAAGCGGGAAACGACGAAGCGAAATTTTCGCCTTGCCGCTGCCATGGGGGAATGGATCACGGCCCAACGCACCCAGTATGCCGCACAATCGTTTCAATAGGATTGAGGCGTTGGGGCGAATTTTGCCGGATAAAATGGCCCGTTCCGGGCGATTTCAGAGCAGTCCTCCCGCTAAATTGGTCGCGCAGGATGGATGCGCGTGCTATGATTGCAAACCGGTATGCGCAGTTGCTCGCAACAAATTTGTCGGGGAGGAAACGATGGGCCTGAAATGGACCCTGCACGGCAGGGAGTTCACCAACTGCAATTGCGCCTATGGCTGTCCGTGCCAGTTCAATGCCCTGCCGACACATGGAAATTGTGAGGCCGTGGTGGGGATTCAGATCGATTCCGGACATCATGGCGACAAGCCGCTAGACGGGTTGAGGATTGCCGGCGTGTTTCGCTGGCCAGGAGCCATTCACCAGGGCGGCGGAGAAGCGTTTCCCATCGTCGACCGGCGAGCCGATCCGGGTCAACGCGATGCGCTGCTGCGCATCATGAGCGGACAGGACACGGCTCCCGGCGCGACGATCTTCAACGTGTTTGCCGCGACTTTCGTCAAGCTGCACGAACCGCTGTTCAGCGACATCGAATTCGAGGTTGACGTCGATGAGCGGCGCGCCCGGCTTCGCGTTCCCGGCCACGTCGAGCAGCGGGGCGAGCCGATCGTCAATCCCGTGACCGGGAAGGAGCTGCGCGCTCGCATCGATCTGCCCAACGGCTTCGAGTATACGCAAGCGGAGATGGGCCGCGGCTGGTCGAAAACTACCGGTCCGATCGCGCTCGAGTTCAACGATACCTATGGGCAGTTCGCCCAGTTGCATCTCTGCCAGGATGGCATCGTGCGCTGATGCAAGGCAGCCGGTTCGAGGCAGCTCTCAAGCGCGATAACCTCATTGTTTCGTTCGCGCTGGCGACGGTTGCGGCGCTCGCGTGGTGGTATGTGCTGTGGCTCGCCCACGACATGCGCGCGGCATCCGGCGCGCCGTCCATGGACATGCCGGGTATGAACATGCCTGGTATGCTGTCCCCGCAATTTGCGGCATGGACGCTTCCCCATGCGCTCTTCGTATTCGCGATGTGGGCGGTGATGATGGTGGGCATGATGACGCCATCGGCCGCACCGATGATCCTCATCTATTCCCAGGTTGCGCGCCAGGCGGTCACGCTCGGCATGCAATTTGCGTCGGCGGGATGGTTTGCGGCTGGTTACCTCGCAGTGTGGACGGGCTTTGCTCTCGCTGCCACTGCCGCGCAATATGTTCTGGAGCGGACCGCGGCGATCACGCCCATGCTAGCAAGTGCGAACCGCTCCGTGGGCGCCGGCGTGCTGATTCTGGCCGGTCTCTATCAGTGGACGCCGCTCAAGGGGGCATGCCTCGCCCAATGCCGCTCGCCCCTTCACTTCGTGCAGCAGCACGGCGGGTTCCAATCGAGCCCAACGGGTTCGTTGCGGCTAGGAATCTTGCATGGCGCCTATTGCGTCGGCTGCTGCTGGGCTCTGATGGCACTCCTCTTCGTCGGCGGCGTGATGAACGTGTTGTGGATTGCAGCAATCGCGATTCTGGTCCTGCTGGAAAAAGTGGTCCCGGGCGGACGCGTTCTCGCAAGCGCCACGGGCGGGGTCGCGATTGCTGTCGGAATCTGGATGCTCATGAGCTGAACCAAAAATACTTTCATGGCCCGCGCACTTGCATAGGCGCTAAGATGAGCTCGCTTCACACAAAAGCGTGTCATCCCCGCGAAAGCGGGGATGACACGCTATTTACGAATCCGAGATAGTTCTAAGTATCACGCACCGGCGTCGGAGAGTCGTGCGAACGAGAGCCTCAGTACTTCCATTCCTTCGCCAGCCGCACCAGGAAGTCGCGGAAGGCGCCGACGCGCTTGGATTGGCGAAGCGCGTCGCAATAGACGAGATGCACGTCGAAAGTGGGACCTTCGATCTCCGGCAGGAGCCGCACGAGGCTTTTGCGTTCGGCGGCCACATAGTCAGGCAGCGCCGCGATTCCCATCCCCGTCTCTGTCGCCTGGAGGATGCCGGAAATGTTGTTGATCCGCAGCGCGCGGCCACGGGAGCCCGGCTCGAGACGGATTACCTGGTTGGCGAGCCAGTTCACCTCGCGAATTTCCGGCGACGCCGTCTCGCCATAGACGATGAGCTGGTGCGCGGCGAGATCCTCGAAGCTGTCCGGCTTTCCGGCACGCGCGAGATAAGCGGGCGCGGCGTAGATGTGGTAATGCACGGTGAACAGCTTGCGCTGAATCAGATCCGCCTGCACGGGCGCGCGCATCCTCAGAGCGATGTCGGCTTCGCGCTGGGAGAGATCAAGTTCGCGATCTTCGAACACCAGATGCAGCTGCAGTTCGGGAAATTCGCCGACGAATTCGTGGAGGCGCGGCAGCAGCCAGAATGTGCCCAGCCCGTGGCTCGTTGTCACTTTGAGCGAGCCGCGCGGCGCGGCCTGGACGTTTTTGAGCGCCTCCTCGGCCTGACCTAGCCTCGCGAGCACGTCGGAAACTGCGCCGTAGAGAAGCTCGCCTTCGTCGGTGAGCGTTAATCCGCGCGCGTGCCGCTGAAAGAGCGGCGTGGAGATCTCCTCCTCGAGCGCGCTGACCTGGCGGCTCACAGCCGACTGGCTGAGGGTGAGCATCTGGCCAGCATGGGTGAAACTTCCCGCCGATGCGACGGCGTGAAAGATGCGAAGTTTGTCCCAATCCATGCGCAGTCCTCGAACCGATCGGCGCTAGTGGCGCGCCGCCAGAAACCGCTCCGCCTCAAGCGCCGCCATGCAACCCATACCGGCCGCCGTCACCGCCTGACGGAATATCTTGTCCTTCACGTCGCCGGCCGCGAATACGCCCGGCACGCTCGTGCGCGTGGAGTCGGGTTCCGTGCGGATATAACCGTCGCCATCCATGTCGAGCTGGCCGTGGAACAGCTCGGTGGCGGGCGTATGACCGATGGCGACGAAAAGTCCGTCGGCCGGAAGCGTCTCTTTCGTTCCATCTTCGAGACTGCGCAGCCGGACGGCATTGACCGCGCGCGGCTCGTTCGTGCCCAGAATTTCGTCCACGACGGTATCGTAACGGATGGCAATTTTTCCGTTGGCCGCGAGGCGCATCTGGTTGGTCTTGTCGGCGCGCAGCACCGGTCCGCGATGGATCAGCGTGACGTGCTCGGCAAAATTGGTGAGGAAGAGCGCCTCTTCCGCCGCCGTGTTGCCGCCGCCGACGACGGCGACGCGCTTGCCGCGAAAAAAGAAGCCGTCGCAGGTCGCGCAGGCCGACACGCCGAATCCCTTGTAAGTTTCTTCCGAGGCGAGGCCCAGCCATTTGGCCTGCGCCCCCGTGGCGATGATGATGGTCTGCGCCCGATAGCGCGAGCCCGAATCGCCGGTCAGCGTGAAGGGGTGTCCCCCGAGGTCAATACTCGCAATCATGTCCTGCACAACCCGGGTGCCTACATGCTCGGCCTGCGCCTGCATCTGCTCCATGAGCCAGGGCCCCTGGATCGCTTCCGCGAAGCCGGGATAGTTTTCGACGTCGGTCGTGATGGTCAGCTGCCCCCCCGGCTGCAAGCCCGAGATCAGCACGGGTTCGAGCATGGCGCGAGCCGCATAGATGGCAGCCGTCGCGCCGGCCGGCCCGCTGCCCAGAATGACAACCTTGGCTTCTGTCGCGTCCGCCATGCCGCTCCCGAATGCGTGAACCGCGAGGGTGAACCCGCCGCGCACGCCGCGGCCTGACTCTCCCCGATATCGGAACAGCGCGCGGAAAGGTCAAGCACGGCCGCAAATGCCGCTCAATCCTTGGGATATCGCCATCTTGGGCGGGTCGGGAATTCCACCAATTTGCCGTGCGCCGAATCGGTGGACACGAAAATGTGCGATTCCGAAATATTATTGCGCGGGTGGGGCGCCAAGTATTAAATGCCGCCGCATCCCCTGTCGAAGGTTTCATCATGGAGCGTCACAAGCTCGACTCCATAGACATCCGCATCCTCTCGGAATTGCAGAGCCATGGCCGCATTACCAATGTCGAACTTTCCCGTCGCGCCAAGATCACCGCACCGCCCTGCCTGAGACGGATGCGGGCGCTGGAGAAGGCCGGATATATCAAGGGATATCATGCCGAGCTCGATGGCAAGTCTTTGGGCTACGAGGTCACGGGCTTCGCCTTCGTCGGGCTCTCGAGCCAGGCCGAAGCCGATCTCAAGCGGTTCGAAGAACAGGTGCGCAGCTGGCCCGCCGTGCGTGAATGTTTCATGCTGTCGGGAGAGGTCGATTTCATTCTGAAATGCGTGGCGCGTGATCTCTCTGCGTTTCAGTCGTTCATCACCGAGACGCTGACCGCGGCCAGGAACGTCGCAAGCGTCAAGACGGCACTCGTCATCCGCGCAAGCAAGAACGAGCCGGGGATTCCGCTCGAAGCGAAGTGAGTGGCAAAGAGCGGGACCTACCTACGCATCGATATCCCGTTCGCGCGTTTCGGGCAGGAAGAAAAGCGTCACGAAAAATCCGATCGCCGCGATGACGGTCGGATACCAGAGACCGGCATAGATGTTTCCGGTCGCAACCACGATCGCATAGGCGATCACCGGCAGAAATCCGCCGAACCAGCCCACGCCGATATGATAGGGAAATGAGAGCGCGGAATAGCGGATGCGCGTCGGAAAGAGTTCGACCAGCGCCGCGGCTTGCGGGCCGTAGAGCGCGGCCGCGGCCGTCATCAAGATCAGCAGCAGCCCCAGCGTGCGCGGAATGTCGAGTGCCTGGCTGTCTGCGGAAGCCGGATAGTGCGCCGCACGGAGCGCGAGTTGCAGTTCCTGAACGAATTTGGTTTTCATGGCTGCGAGCGCATGCGCATCCAATCCGCGCCCGTCCGGACTGGTCACCGTGTCGCTGCCGATCCGCACAAATGCCCGCGCGCCCGAAGGCGCAGCCCCGTTTCGATAGGGCACACCCGCACTCGCAAGTGCGCCTTTGGCGATGTCGCAGGACGTCGCAAACTTTGCCCTGCCGACCAGGTCGAATTGCAGCGAGCAATCCGAAGGGTCGGCGACGACTATGACCGGTGCGCGCGCAACCGCGTTGGTGAGGGCAGGGTTTGCAGACTGTGCCAGGAGGTGGAAGCCGGGAACGAAGCTGACGGCGGCGAGCGCCAGACCGAACAACATCACGGGTTTGCGGCCGACCTTGTCGGAAAGCCTGGCAAAGAACATGTGCAGTGCCGCACTGCCGACGGTGGCGGCCATGATGAGCGCGTTCACCAGCGCCGGCGCGACCTTGACCACGCCCTCCAGAAAGAACTGCGTATAGAATTGCGCCGTGTACCAGACGGCTCCCTGGCTCATGAGCAGACCGAAAAGAGCGATCAGGACGATCTTCAGATTGCTCCAGCGCAAAAACGATTCGGCGAGTGGCGCCTGCGACGTGCGGCCCTCTTCCTGCATGCGCCGGAACAGGGGTGATTCATCGAGGCGAAGCCTGATCCACAGAGAAATGCCGAGCAGGCCCGCGGAAAGCAGAAATGGGATACGCCAGGCCCAGTGGCGGAATGCATCTTCGCCCAGAGTGGTACGGCAGATCAGGATCACCGCCAGCGCAAGAAACAATCCCAATGTTCCAGCGACCTGGATCCAGCCCGTCGCGGCGCCTCGCCTGTGCTTTGCGGCGTGCTCCGCCACGTAGATCGCCGCGCCGCCATATTCGCCGCCGATGGCAAAGCCCTGGATGACGCGCAAGAATACGAGCAGATAAGGCGCCAGGATTCCGATCGACTTGTAGTCGGGAAGGAGTCCCACGCCGACCGTCGCGAGGCCCATCATCGTGATCGTGACCAGAAAGGCACGTTTTCGCCCTTGCCGATCTCCGAACCTGCCGAATACGAGCGCCCCAAGCGGGCGCACGGCGAAGCCGGCGGCGAACGTCAGAAGAGCGAAGATGTAACCTTGGGACGCTGCGGCGCCGGAATAGAAATGGGCTCCAATGACCGCTGCGAGCGATCCGAAGATGAAGAAGTCGTACCACTCGAAAACGGTGCCCGCGCAGGATGCGGCCACCACAAGCGTGATGTTTCCCCCGGCGGAGCCGACCGGCCGCGCCCCAACCTCGACCGCCGACATTCGCGTTTTGCTCCCTGGGCACTCCCTATGTGCCCCGGCCCTCATGGTTCGATCCGCCTACGCCGAGGCTTCGGCGGACAAGACAAAGCATACGACCCGCCGAAGCTTAAGCGCAGGCGGGCAAGCTCACCATGAGGCCCGAGTCAGGTATCATCGATTGCGGGTACTGGGCGACGAAGAGGGCAGCGGGACATGGGCACGGGGGCGAGCGCACCATGAGCGCACCGGCTCGCTTCACCAACGCCGAAATCCTCGCCGCCGATATCATCCGGACGGTCGGACCCAACATCGTGCTCGCCCTGCCGCTTGGGCTCGGCAAGGCGAACCACATCGCCAACGCGCTCTACGCCCGCGCGGCGCAGGACCGGACGATAAAGCTCACCATCTTCACCGCGCTCACGCTGGAGAAGCCGCGCTATGGCAGTGAGCTGGAGCGGAGGTTTCTTGAGCCGGTGATCGAGAGATTGTTCGGGGGCTGGCCCGAACTTGCCTATGTGCGCGCGTTGCGGGACGGCACGTTGCCGCCGAATATCGAGGTCAATCAGTTCTTCTTCACAGCCGGCCGCTGGCTGAACGTGACCCTCGCGCAGCGAACCTATATTTCCGCTAACTACACGCATGCCGCGGCGGACGTGATCGCGCGCGGCGTCAACGTGGTCGCCCAGCTCGTGGCAAAGCGCGAGCCGCGTTACAGCCTGAGTTGCAACACCGACCTGACACTCGATCTGCTCAAGGCGCGCGCGGAAGGCCGGGCAAGGTTTTTTCTCGCGGCCCAGGTGAATGATGAGCTTCCCTTCATGCCGGGAGCCGGCGACCTGCCCGCGGAAACCTTCGATGCCATTCTCGACGGGCCACAATTTCCGCTGTTTGCGCCGCCCAGGGAACCAGTCGATCTTGCCGAACACGCAATCGGCCTGCATGTGGCGCGGCTCGTTCCCGACGGCGGCACGCTGCAGATCGGGATCGGTCAGGAGGGCGATGCGGCGCTTCATGCGCTGATCCTTCGCCATTCGCGCAATGACGTCTTTCGCGAAGCGATCGAAACGCTGGCGCCCGGCAGCGAGGGAGAATTCGAGCCGTTTGCGACCGGGCTATACGGCGTCAGCGAGATGTTCGTCGATGGTTATCTCGAGCTGCTTAACGCGGGCATCCTCAAGCGCGAGGTCGACGGCGCGCTTCTGCACGCGGCCTTTTTCCTGGGTCCGAAGTCCTTCTATCACGCGCTCCGCGAAATGGACGCAGCCATGCTGGCGAAGCTGCAAATGACGTCCGTTTCCTTCACCAACGAGCTTTACGGCGGGGAGGAGGCGAAGCGTGCAGCGCGGGTCAAGGCCCGCTTTGTCAACAATGCCATGATGGCGACTCTTCTGGGCGCCATCGTCTCAGACGGACTCGAGGACGGGCGTGTGGTGAGCGGCGTCGGCGGCCAATACAATTTCGTCGCCCAGGCTTTTGCGCTGGAAGGCGCGCGCTCGGTACTCACCTTGAAATCGGCACGCGAGGCCCACGGACGCGTGTCGTCGAACATCCTGTTCAGCTATGGCCACCAAACAATTCCGCGCCACTTGCGCGACATCGTGGTCACGGAATACGGCATCGCCGACTTGCGCGGGCGTTCGGATGAAGAGGTAGTGCAGGCGATGCTGTCTGTCGCCGATTCGCGCTTCCAGCCGGAGCTGCTCCGGCGCGCGAAGGATGCGCGCAAGGTCCCTGCCAGCTTCGAGATACCGGCCACGCAACGCGACAACACGCCCGAGCGCCTCGAAGCCGCGCTCGGGCGGTTTCGCGCCGAGGGCGTGTTTCCGGCATTCCCCTTCGGCTCGGACTTCGACGAAGTGGAGCAGCGCCTTCTACCGGTTCTCCAGCGACTGCAGTCGGAAAGCAGATCATGGATGCGATTGCTGCGCCTTATGGCGCGTGGCGTGCTATTGTCTGCGCCGGCGACCGATTTGCCTCTTTTTGCCCGCCTGGGGCTCCTCAACCCGCGCACGCTACGGGACCGCTGCTTCCGCGCGATGGTCAACGGTGCGCAGCGACCGCCGTCCGTCGTGCTTCGATGATCAGGATGACTGGTGCAAACGTCAGCCGGTGCGGACGGCGTAGGCTTCAACGTCGAATGTATGCCGCGCGAGGGGGCCTAGATCGGAGAGCACGCCGTTGATCTCCGCGGATCTCTCCAGGATGTACTCGTAGACGCCGTCGCGGCGCTCCTTCAGCTCCGCCACCCGCGCCTCGATCTCTTCGCGATCCGTCGTGTCCAGGGTGCGGGATTTCAACTGACCTTCAAGAGAGGCGATTTCCTGCGAAGTGTCGAACAGCCCGTCGATCGGCATGGCAAGGCGCAGCGTCAGCTGATGAATGTTTGCGCGCAAACCTGCATCGCGCAAATCGATCAGGCTCTCCCGATTGCGCTCGTAGATCTCGATCTCGCGGCGCACCGCGCGCAGCATGCGCAACGTCACGGGACCGAAGGGGTCTCCGATCTGCTTGGTTCGGTGCGCAAGCTTCAGAACGACAGCGACGGTGGACAGAACCTCGCCGAAAAAAAGCGCCGCATTGCGCTCTTTACGCTGCTGTTGAATGCGCCATTCGAACTGGTTCGCGACGAGGCCGCCGGCCGTGGCCAGGCAGGCGCCAAGCATCACCTGCCACAAGGTGCCAAAATTCGAAATGAAGTCAAAACTTTCGCCGCGCATCGCGATCCCGAAGGCCTTCCAGTCAAACGCTCCCGATTCTGCATGCTAGAGGCGATGTCCGCCGCATTCCAGATGGTCCCTCGACGGCAGGCACTACCGCCAGCCTCGGGCCGATTTGTGGGAAGCAGAATCGTTCTTGTCCTGGTGGTCCGATTCCAACCCTTCGTACCCAAAAAACGATTGTCATGGCCCTGCTAGTCCCCCGGTTAAACCGGGGGAGGCCACCCAGTCGAAACCTGTTCAGCGTTGCACCGGCGTCAGGTTCTCCTGCTACTTTGACTCACCCGCAGATTCAATCTGGGTGTGGCCCGCCCCCCGGTCCGCGCGAAGCGCGGCCGGAGGACAAGCTTCACGCGCGGGCCATGACAATTATTTGGGCGCGAAGCGTTAGAATCGCATAACTAGCGCGGCGGAGTCGGTGTCGCGGCCAATTTCAATCGTTCCGCCGCATTTGCAGGCGCTTGTCTGCTGTCCATAAGCGGGCGCTAGCAACCGAATCGGTGAATAGGTCTCGCGTCGACGGAAACGCTTTTCGGGTCTCCGCGGCTCCACGTGAACGTTAAGGCGTGCGGATGAAACCATGGAACCCGTTGCCGTCGTAGCACTCGCCCGCCACGACGCCGGCATTGTTGATACCAACGGGATAAGTAAGTTCCTCGCCCGCAACATCGATAGTGGCGATGTTGCCGGTCTTCGACCGCAGAAACGCGTGCTCCTCGTGACCGCCACTTACATAGTAACTCCCGACGATGGTACCCGTGTCGTCGACGGCAGTCGCCTCCGTTGCCCACGCACTCTGCACATCGAAAGTCACGATCTTGCCGTCGCGCCCCCGCACGAAGCCGCTCTGGTCGCTGCCGTGGTTGTAGAATCCGGTTGCCGCGCCGCCATCGTTGATACCCGCGGGATACGTCGCGCCCTGGCCATCGACATTGTATGTGGTGATGGCTCCGTCCGCGGCACGGACAAATCCATCCGCGGTACCATCTGTCATCTGGTACCATCCGCCGATTTCACCCTTGCCGTTCATGGAACTGACGTAGGTGCTCGCCGCACCGGACACATTGAAAGTCGTGATGCTGCCGTCGGGTGCGCGTATGAATCCGTGTACAATGTTGACGCTGACCACATATTGCCCGGCGACCGCGCCTGAATCATCGATACCAAACGGCTCCGTGTACAGCGCTCCCGGCACGTCAAAGAGCGTGAGCTTGCCGTGCTTGCTGCGAACGAACCCGTGTCCAACCCTTTGATGATCCACATAATAGCCGGTAATGACGCCATGCCGGTTGATGCCCGTCGGGTATGTGGCGCTTTCGCCTTTCACACGGAAGGTCGTGAACGTTCCATCCGTTGTGCGCATGAAACCGCGCCGGCCTGGCGCGGTGAACATTCCCGTGATTGTACCGCTGTCGTTGATGGCCGCCGGCTCGGTGTACGTGGCGCCCGGCACGTCGAAGGTGATTGTGGTCGCGGCCTGCGCGGGCGCGCCCGCGGCCAGAATCGAAAAGGCGACAACCAGGGGTGAGCCGCTCCGCAAACGGGCCTCGGGCATGATCCAGTTCTTGCGCGTTGTAGACATGGGAATCCGTGTCCCTGGGGGGAAGGATTGAGTGGAAAGAATAGCACGGCCCGGCGAAACGTGTAACAGGCGTGCCGGCACGAAAACGGGCACCGCCACGCATTTCCTCCCGTTGAAGCGGTGCTCTGCGCGGCGGATACATCGAACCCGGTCAGCCTGTAATGCCGCGCGGTCGTTAGGTATTGGAAAATGACTCGGGCATGCCCTCACGGTGATCCGCTGAACCGAACCGTACACGTTTGTGCTGATGTGAGCCCCAGACTGCATTTGTAGCAACGGGAGTCTGTCTCATCAAAAACCCGGGAAAGCTGGCGCACCGGAGAGGATGAAACTGCGAACTGGATTCTGGACGTACTCCGCTGGCCAGCCCCTCTGAACTTTTGATCTGCAACGTTTTTCAGAGGTGCCAGCCCAAACGGAACTTGGATTGCCCCCCCTCACTTCGGCGGCGGATTGGAGATGAGGTAAGGCAACCCATCATTGATGTTTGCGCTCTCGCTCCAGATCGTGGGGTTGAATCCGGAGGGCAATCCGGATTGCAGTTGCGCGGTCGTTAGTCCCGCGATTCCCGATAAACTCCCCTCGCCCACACCGGTATCGGTACCGCTCGTTGTCGTGTCCCAATAGGTGGCGGAATTCTTGGCGCCTTTGACGACATTCCCGACCGATCCCCCAATGACGCTGTTCGCTCCACCTGCTACTGTCCCCGTCGAATAAGAGGCGAGAATGCCGCTCGTGTCGGCTCCCACCAATCCCCCCACGCTCGATGACGTGCCGCCGTTCGTTGTCCCGGTCGAATAAGAGTTGCTGATTGCCTGTCCGCTGCCTTCATTCACACCGACGAGCCCACCAAGAGTTGAAGAGTTTTGGCCTGTCACTGCGCCGACAGCAAAGGAGGTGCTGATCGTGCTGAAATTCTCGCCGACCAGACCGCCAGCATTTTGACCAGTTACCGCGCCGGACGCGTACGAGTTTGTGATCGTGCCATAGTTGAGATCGACGAGCCCACCGGCATCGGCAAACCCAGAAACAATCCCCCGGGCGTTGGACAAATTGATCGCGTCGTAGTTTTCACCGATCAAACCTCCAGTGTGAGCACCCCCGTATTCGCCCGACACGTTGCCCGCAGCGTAGGACCCGGCTACCGACGCGCCGCCCGAATTGTAGCCGACCAAACCACCGATATC
>Ga0210406_10000795_pt1 | contig 41124 bp, 40 predicted proteins | sample IncBWC30MmetaG_FD_155454 | JGI IMG/M metagenome (GOLD analysis project Ga0210406, IMG submission 155454) | Forest soil microbial communities from Barre Woods Harvard Forest LTER site, Petersham, Massachusetts, United States - Inc-BW-C-30-M | ecosystem: Environmental > Terrestrial > Soil >... | reverse complement strand
AGATTTCGCTATCCCTTTTGCCTTTGATCTGCTCCTGGCTTATACCAAACACTTTCTCGATTTCTCTGTTCACCAGGAGGTAGCGACCTTCCGTATCCTTTAAGAAGATCCAATTGGGGCTGTACTCCAAGATCGCGCGAATGTGCTCCTCAGCTTGCCTCAGTTCCCGCTCGGCGCGCTTGCGCTCCTCGATATCGATAGCGGAGCCGTACCATTTGACTATGCTGCCCGCTTCGTCGCGTAGCGGCACTTTCCGAAGAAGCATCAGACGGTATTCTCCATCAGCCCGCCGAAGTCGTGCTTCAGCTTCGAAGGGTTTGCCGGTCGCCAAAGACGAGCGCCACTTGCCCACGGTGTCGTCAACGTCTTCCGGGTGAAATAGATTGGTCCATTGCCATCCCTGAATATCTTCCAAAGGGACACCCACATATTCCAGCCAGCGCTTGTTGAAAAAATCGACATAGCCGTCGGGACGAACGCTATACAGCATGGCAGGAGCTGTATCGATCACAAGTCGAAGACGGCCTTCATTTCGGCGCCTGTCCACAGATGATGTTGTGATGGCGGCCACAATCACGATCAAGGTCACAGTGGCAATTCCATTGTTGGCGAGGGGAGAGATAGTCACCCCATGAGAAAGGTCCGCAGGCGAAGCGGGGATGAAACTTGCGGCCGCCATTCCGGTGTAATGCATTGCGGAGACAGCCACTCCCATCACTGTGGCGCTGCCCAGCCTTCGCGGAACACTCCATCGGGTCTCCTCGCGTAGATCAAACGCCATCAATAACGCGATTAGAGAAAACAAGATTGCGAGCAAGATGGAACACGGAACGAGAAGGGGAGAGTATCGGGTAATGGCCGGTAATCTCATTGCGGCCATGCCGACGTAGTGCATGCCGGCGATGCCCGTGGCCATAGATATGCTCCCGGTCAACGCCGCAACGAGACCCATATGCCGGCTACTCGCCACATACAGCGCGACACCGGACGCGAGGATGGCCACCAGGAGTGACGCTAGAACTGTCGGCCAGTGATATTCGACGGGCACTGGCAGGCGCAGCGCCAGCATCCCCTTGAAGTGCATCGCCCATATGCCGATGCCCATCGCAATCGCCCCACCGCTCAACCAAGCTAGTCGAACCCGGCCTCTTGCAGCGGTTACACGACCTGTAAGATCGAGCGCGGCATAGGACGCGACGATGGCGATCAACACTGAGCGCGCCACTTCGTTGTAGTCGTAGGAGCCAGTTAAAGCCGCGCTTGCAGAGATCATAACGAAGAATCTCCTCTGCCGGTTTGGGAGAGCCCCTTAAGTCGTCGCAAATCACCAGCTAGATTCTCTTACAGCGTGCGCTCCCAATCTTGGACAGGCCAACCCACGTTGGGACAGTTTACGCCTCGTCCATCGGGGCTGCATACAATCCGGGGATTTCAGACGCAGACTATTCGGAACGGTCTTCAGGCTCAGACTTGCTGCAACCGCACAACACTAGCTCGCACCGCTGGGGCAGTTGTGCGACCTGCGCGGTTGGTCGGGCTTCTGCATTAGAACACCGGGCAACGCGGCAAGGTGCCAGCGCGTCAGCGTCGTTTGGTAGGAAGAAGAAGTTGTCTTGCGTTTGCCCCCTTAAAGTTAGATGGGAAGAGATGGTCGATCCCCGATCACGGATGGCGTTAAGCTACCAGTGATCAACGCACTCTAAGGTGCAATCAAAACGGCTAAGGAGATCGACCCTGAAGAAGCATAGCAATTCTGGAAAGAAGAGTGAACGGACAACGAAGCGGGCGAAGTCGCGGGGCCCAGTGGAGCGGGATACGAAGGAAGTGCTGGCAGAACTGGTGGGAGGGCTGAAGGAAAAGCAGGATCCGAAAAAAGTGGCAGCAACGAGCGCCGAAGAAAAGCATCCGCACGGTGAGCTTCGCCCCAATCTCGACCGTCTGACGGTGAGCATGGATCTGGGGGACCAATGGAGCAATTACTGCATTGTGGGTCTGGAGGGGGAAAACGCTGGCGGATGGACAGTTGCGTACGACGCAAGGAGGACACTGCCGAATTCTTTCAGGCATGGAATGCGGCTCGGCGCTCCCCAGTGATTTTATGGTTTTATGGAGCGGTATGATGGGACAGATTCATGCGGTTAACGAGCGACCATGTTGAAAGCTTTCGCAACATCGATCGTGCAAACGCTGCGCCAGCGTGGTTTTCAGGCCTATCTGGTGGGGGGATGCGTGCGCGATCTTCTGCTGGGGCGGGATCCGAAAGATTATGACGTGGCGACCGACGCGACCCCGGCCGAGGTCATGGCAGTCTTTCCCCAGACCTACGCGGTGGGGGCGCAATTCGGCGTCGTGCTGGTGCCGGTGCCGGACAGAGAGACCGCGGGAGGTTCTTCGAAGTCTCATGCCATCGAAGTCGCGACTTTCCGCAGCGATCTCGGATACTCCGACGGACGCCGTCCTGACGAAGTCAGGTTTAGCCTCGACCCGCGCGAGGATGTCACGCGCCGCGACTTCACCATCAACGGTATGCTGCTGGATCCGGTGAGCGGCGAGGTGCTCGATTTTGTCGGCGGGCGCAAAGATCTGGAAGCGGGAATCATTCGCACGATCGGGGATGCTGAGAAGCGCTTCGACGAAGACAAGTTGCGCATGTTGCGTGCCGTGCGCTTTGCCGCGCGATTTGAATACGCCATCGAGCCGGCGACCTGGGCGGCGATGCGGAAATCGGCGCAGGGGATCGTGGTGGTGTCGCACGAGCGGGTGCGCGATGAATTAACCCGCATGTTGACGGAGGGGCGCGCCCGGCGTGCGTTTCTGCTCCTGGATGAGAGCGATTTGCTCAACCCGGTTCTGCCGGAGATTTCGGCGATGAAGGGAGTTGAGCAGCCGCCGGAATTCCATCCCGAAGGCGACGTGTTTGTGCACACGTTGCTGCTGCTGGACAACTTACCGGATCCCTGTCCGCTAACCCTGGCCTGGGGCGCGCTGCTGCATGATGTCGGAAAGCCGGCGACGTTCCTTCGGGCTCCCGACCGCATACGGTTCGACGGCCATGTTGAAGTTGGCGTAAAGATGGTGGATGAGATCTGCCGGCGCATGCGATTTTCCAACGACGAGACCGAACAGATTCTGGCGCTGGTTGATAACCACATGCGCTTCGCTCATTCAACTCGCATGAAGGAATCGACTCTGAAGAGATTTCTTCGCCTGCCCGCGTTCGAGGAGCATCTTGCTTTGCACCGTGCCGACTGTTTGGCTAGCCATCGAAATTTGAGCACGTATGAATTTGTCCAGGGGAAGTGCGCCCAGATTCCTGTGGAAACGATGCGTCCTTCGCTCCTGGTAACAGGCGATGATCTGATTGCCGAGGGGCGCGTTCCCGGCCCAAAGTTCCGCGAAATCCTGAGCGCGGTGGAAGACGCGCAACTCGAAGGGCGGTTGTCCACGCGGGATGCAGCCCTCGAATTCGTGCGTCGGGAATTTCCCTTGTAGGCGTTGGTGCTGGCCCGTGGGCGGGCAGCGGGAATGCTAAAATTAAAAGCTCTCCGGTTGATTGCAGCGCGAGAGACAGGAAGAACCGATTGCAGCAGGCGGGTTCCGGGCTGGAAAAAATAGTAGCACGGTCGTTGCGGCAAGCTCCCCCGGCGGAAGCGCCACTACTCGCTTGGCCGATCGTGTGCGGCTCAGTCGTGGCCGAGCGCACGCGCGCTCTGAGTTTCGCAGATGGCCTGTTGCGCGTGGAGGTCCGAGGTCCGCGCTGGAAAGGAGAACTGCAGACTCTTGCGCCACGATATCTGGCGGTCATCAACCGCTATACTTCCGAGGCGGTTCGCCGAATCGAGTTCGTGCTCCCACCGGCCGAAAGCGCAGATAAGTTCCTCCGCTAGCCTCCCGAATTATCGATTCCTGGGGTCACGAATTATGAAGGTCACCGACAAAGACGTTGTCTACGTGGCGGAGTTGGCTAATCTGGAACTCACGGAAGAAGAGCGCGCGGGAATGCTACGCGACTTGAATTCTATTCTCGAGTACGTCGACCGGCTCGATGAACTCGACACGTCGGAAGTTCCGCCCATGGCGCAGGTCTCCGATCGCTACGGCGTGGATCAAGCGAAGCAGGGAAGCGCGCGCTTCGCCTATGCTAGTCGCGAAGATGTTGTCGAAGGATTGCGGAAGTCGTTGCCTCGTGAAGAAGCTCTTGCCAATGCTCCGGATGCCGACGAAGAGTTTTTCAGAGTTCCGAAAGTAATTGAGCGATAAGGCCCAAGCCCGGTGCCAACCGCGAACATGGACTTGAAGTTTCTCACGATCGACGCCGCTCGTACCGCCGTGCAGGAGCGCAAGACCACGGCTCACGCACTGGCGGAGGCGCACTACGCTCGCATCCGGCAGGAAGACGGACAGATCGGCGCGTTCCTGACACTTTCAAAGGAGCGTGCTCTCGAGCAGGCGGATCGCATCGACCGGATGGTGGCGGAAGGCAAGACGTTGCCAGCCTTAGGCGGAGTTCCGGTCGGCATCAAGGACGTAATGAGCACGCGCGGGGTGCGCACCACTGCAGGGTCGAAGATTCTGGATAAATATATTCCCCCGTATGACGGCACGGCCGTGGCACGCATGGAAGCGGCGGGCGCGGTGGTGCTGGGCAAGATGAACTGCGACGAGTTTGCCATGGGCTCGTCGAATGAAAACTCTGCGTATCATCCTGTGCGCAATCCCCGCGATTTGAGCCGCGTGCCCGGCGGGTCTTCCGGCGGTTCGGCCGCCGCAGTCGCAGCCGACATGGCGGTCGTCGCGCTGGGGTCGGACACAGGGGGATCAATTCGTCAGCCGGCATCGTTCTGCGGCGTGGTGGGATTGATGCCGACTTACGGACGCGTGTCCCGCTACGGATTGATCGCATTTGCGTCATCGCTTGATCACATCGGACCGCTGGCGAAAACGGTGAAGGACGCGGCTATTGTGCTGCGCACGATTGCGGGACGCGATCCCATGGATTCGACTTCGGCGGATGTCGCGGTGCCCGACTACGTTGGCGAACTGGACAAGCCCGTTCGTGGAATGAAACTCGGTGTGGCCAAACAATATTTCAGCGAGGGGCTGGACGATGAGGTTCGGCAGGCGGTCGAAGCGGCGATCGACAAATTGAAGGCATTGGGCTGCGACATTGTGCCGGTTTCATTGCCGCATACCCCCTATGCGATCCCGACGTATTACTTGATTGCGACCGCGGAAGCTTCGTCGAATCTGGCGCGATATGACGGCGTCCGCTACAGCCGCCGGGCACCAGGCGTGACCACTTTGTCGGAGATGTACCGTCGCAGCCGGGACGAAGGCTTAGGCGCTGAAGTGAAGCGGCGCATTATGCTCGGCACGTATGCGTTGAGCGCGGGCTACTACGATGCATACTACTTGAAGGCGCAGAAGGTGCGAACGCTGCTGACGCGAGATTTCGACGCAGCCTTCCGCAAGGTGGATGCAATTGTGACGCCCACTAGTCCGACGGCGGCGTTCCGCTTGGGCGAAAAGGCGAACGATCCGCTGGCCATGTACCTGGCTGATATCTACACCGTGACCGCCGATCTGGCGGGGATTCCGGGCATCTCGGTCCCTTGCGGAGAGAGCAAAGAGAAGTTGCCCATCGGGCTACAGATTCTGGGCAAGCATTTTGCTGAGTCGACCATCCTACGCCTGGCGCACGCCTACGAACAGGCCTGAATCGGATGGCGATCATGGCAATGGCTGGTAGTAGCGTTCCCCCGCGCAGGCTCTGCACAGAACTTTTCCTTCGCGACGAACTTCTCTGCGGAAGTTAACTCCTTCCCCACATGCCTGGCACACGATGCGCTCGCCTTTGTAGCCCGGAAATTCTTCTGGGGGGAGTTCGATCTTCACCCACTGCATAGTGAACAGTTCGTCGCCGGAGATTTCGCGGTAGGCTAACATTTGCTGCTGGTTTTTGTCGGCGATCTCGGGATGCATCTGGCGAGCCAAAGCCTTCGATGATTCTTTGGCCGCGATGCGGATCGCTTTGCCGTTGTTCACGTCCACGAAGGTGGCCGCAACTTTGCCCCAGTCGCGGAACTTTAACGCGCGTTTGCCCAGTCGGCATCCTGTGACCACGGCGACAGCATCCGTGGCGCAGCGATCGATTTCGACGAAGGTGACCAGACGTTTCCTGTCTTTGCCCTGAGGATCGTCAATGCCAAGTTTCCCCATTCCGAGCATCGCCAGACGCACGCCCAGAACTTGCCCGGCACAGAGATGGCCGTGGGCCTGTTCAGCGTCGCGCAGATATTCGTCGAGGGATTTCACAAGTCAGACATCAGTATTCAGCCTAACATCTTACGTCTGTGAATGCTTCTCATGGATCGGTCACCGGTTGACAAAACCTGGTGTGATGCCCCGATTGCGTCCGTGCCCGTGGATCAGAGTCAGTTCCCGCCCTCCCATTCCCAGGCTTGCTCCACGACTTTCGCAAGCGCGCCGCTCCACACTATTTCCGACGGATAATATCCATGAAGATCGATTCACATGCTGACCTCTGGACTAGCGCGTAGGCTGCAATACGGACAGGACGTGCAGGGCTGCGAGGGTAATTGACCTCACAACCTCGAACCATCCGAGTTCCTAGAGTTCTTACCAGCGTTTGATGACAAAGGCGGTCTTGTCATCAATGCGGTCCTTTTCGTTAACCTGCTCCAAGTACTCGTCCTGCTTAACCGCGTGATCCAGAATCGCATTGCAAATCCCCTTTGCCGGCTCGTCTTTGTGCTCACGGATCACTTGTTCAATCTTGAGCCGGTCCTGTTCATCGCTGCCGTCGTAAACCCCGTCTGTATATAGGAACAGGATGTCTCCGGGACTCATGAGTGTGATTTCCGCGATGTCCGAGGATCTTATTTTCCGGGTCCTGAGCGCCATCGAAAAGTACTTGTTCCGGTCAGGATTGTCCTCGGGAATTTCCAATCCGAGCGCAAGGAACTGCACCATGCGAGCCTTATCGATCTCCATGAACCTTTTGTATTCTGCCGAGAATACCAGCGGCGGTGGATGGCCGAAATTTACAAAACGGAAATATCCACCGGGACGTATCTCACCGTAGAGCATGGTCGCGATTTCGCGAGAACTGTCATTCTTGTCCCTCCCCAAGGCGTTCCTCGCGGTGACCGAGTGTGCGAGCCGAAGATTTATCTTCTCGAAGATGTCGGGTGTTGTTTTTCCGTTCCGATCCAGCTCGGCAAGCATGAGTGCATGAAAAGTGTCGTGCACGGTTGACGCTATTTTGGCCGAGATGATCCCGTGCCCCTGAGCATCGACCAAAAGCACCCCCGCAGTGGTGTAGAGTTCTTGCAGATTTTCGGCGATTCTCAGTTGCTCTGAGCTTTTAGCCCTTCTGTACTCGGCGGCGGAGCCAGCGTTGTAGCCCGGCTTAGACTTCAACCACTGCACATGCTCATCCACTGAGTTTCGCGGAGTCTGGCCTTTGGGAAGAGTCTCCAGGTACTGCTTCGATCGGTTGAGGGCAGCTGCGATGCGAGCGTCAATGTTGTAGCGCTGCCGAAAGTTGATGTACTCAAAAAGATCGCCCCCTACGCTTCCGGCAGGAATGGAATCGCCATACATATCGATGCCGGCCAGTTGGGGGATCACACCCTCGACGGGCATCAATCTCTTGCGAAAGTACTCGTCAATGCTGGGTTCTACTGGCGTCGCCATAACACGGATGCTGTGCTGCTTTTACCTTCGTGCGTCCTAGAGTCGACAATCAGACATTATTGGATTATACGGAAGCCTGCTTTATGGACTCGAACAGCCCGTCTGCAGGAATTGGCGTTATTTCCCACGAATGGGGATCGTCCGGATTGTTGCAAACGGGCGTTGCTCGCGGTCTGGTCAATGCTTATGGCGATGTATCGCCAATTCTTCGGCCGGCAGGGTGGTTTTCGCCACAAGGTTCAATATCGAGTCGTCGAATAGCTTCGAAGTTGGGACCAGTACTGGCGTGGTGCAGGTCGGCCGTGGAGTCTACCCCCTGGAGTCCGTCCCATGACCAGTGTGGGATGCTGAGGCCGTTCGGCACATCATCAGCGGAATGGTGGTACCGGGACATCGTTGTGGTGGTCGCCCAAGCGAAGTAGTCGTGCAGCACTTGTCGCAGCGCACCGTCGTCGGCTAGTCCGACATCGGCCAGAGCCCGGTCGAAGCAGGCAATCGCGCGGCGATCCATTTCGTCGTGCTCTCCGTTGCCGCTGTGCATCTTGACCACGCTGGTCTCGTCACCATAGGAGTCGGAATACGTGCTGGGGCCACCGAGTGCCTCGGCCCAGTAAGCGGCGAGTCGCTCGACATGCTGCGGGTGGAAGCCGTGGCTGAAGGCATGGCCGACCACGTCATCGGCCATCACCCGACGATGCCAGGCGTCGGCAAGGCGGCGCAGGCCGTCGCTGCCGCCCGTCGCTGCGAAGACGGTTTGCATGCCTCCATGATGACAATCGCCCCGTCTCTATGCAAGAGGATAGCTGCGTGCCGAGTTCAGCCGGGGTAGAGCAATCCGCGCCGTCCGACGGGACGCACGATGGACTCCAATCAGCGAAAGTTCAGGTAGGCACTGCTCGTAGGGGAGCACTGTCAACTACTTCACGGTGCAGGATCCCACAACTACCTTGTGGATGGATCCTGAAAGCGGCAACGTTTCAGTCGTGTTCACCGCATCTTCGACGGGCACCTACACGCAAAGTCAAAGTAGGTCGGACAGATTCAAGGCGCATTAGAACAGCCTCGCAGCCCAGCATCCTTGACGAAATCAGATAGAACAAGCTTGCGCCGGACATTCGCCCCGAACTCGAATTGTTCGCTGGGTCAAACGGAGACTCCACTCCCAGCATCAGGGTTCGTGTCGATGCGGCAGCCGCCTAGAGAGGGCCACTCCCAACAGCTCCGGAGCGCAAACGAGATAAGACGCAAACCGCGCCTTATCTGGTTTCTTGCTTAAACCGGATTGTTTAAACCGAATCGCGTAACCCGGATTGCGCTCTAGTGGCGCCCGCCGCCATGTCCACCAGCATGGCTACCACCCCGATATCCGGGGAGCGCGTGCTCAGCCTTCCCTTCATGCCCAGCTTCGCCTACGTTGCCTCGCCCATCTCGCGCCTCGTTTCCCTGGAAGTGGTTGAAGCGCTGCGCCCCGCGATCCGGCAACGGTCCAGCGTAACCGTGATGAGGATCAAACCGGTTATCGACATGTCCGTAAAAGCCGCGACGGCCGTGAAACCATGGGCCTGCTCCAATAAACACCCCGCCAACAAACCAATCAGGCCCGTAGTAGCCGTAAGGAGCACAGTCATATGGAGCATAGTCGAAGTATCCGTAAGGACACACGGGAACCGGTCCGATGTTTACGCCAACGGCAACCTGAGCTTGCGCTACAGGTGCAGAGCATAAAAGGCAAGGTACGAGAACTGCGAAAGCAAGCGCACTAATTTTGAGCATGATTTCTCCTTGACTCGTTCAGAGTTTCAACTTGGACAGCTGAGGGGCAGCATAATACCGCAGCATAATACCGAGGATCAATATCAATAACGGGCAAACCGGACGCTGAATGTCAATTGTTGTAAAGGCGATTACACTCAGGTGCCCACCGCAAGTGATGAGTGTAATGGGGATATTTGGGGATATAAAGTCAGTTGGACGCCTGTGCTCGTTTTTGAATTGCAGCGATGGCTTCGGCTGCCCATCTCCTGATTGCATAACCTTCCCCAGGGTCGGGGTCTGTGGCAGCCACAACCTTCAGCGCCTGAATCATATCTTCTCCGCCAAAACTTCCCAATGCCTTCACAGTGTCGATCTTCATGCCAGCATCGGGATCGCGAAGCGCGCTCAGAATGATCTGTCGCACCGCCTGCATTGTGGCAGCATCGAGGTGGCCCTTTTCTCTTACCGACGCTTGCACCAGTATGGCCACAACCGACCCTCGCGATATGTCTGGGCCTGGAGCGTACCTGTTCAGGCCGTTCTTAAACCGTCGCAGGAGGCAAGGAACTGCGACTTTTCGCATGGTCGCCAAGTTGGTCCGGAAGATCCACGCCATTCGCGAGAACGCACACCTGGCGCGGGTCGTTCCAATCAACAATCCGGGCAACAGTGTCGGAAAGCCAACTCGTATGGTCCGCAAAGTCCTCCTCTTCGCCGTGGATTGGCTCTTTGTTCTGCCGGTCCAAGAGGTTGACGAGTGCAGCCTTGACCTTGGGATCGCGCAGTGCAGCCGGATCCAATCGCAACTGGTCGAACGCACCGCTCCACACCTCTGAATCGTTCGAACGGAGCTGCGCGAGCAAGTTCGCCCAGCTCGGACTAGAAGCCGAGGTCTGTTGGCCAGACACGGCGGTGACCGCACCGGTTGCTGCAATAATGGAGACCAGTATGATTAGCGTCGAACTCAGCCGCCGCTTGCGAAAAAGAAGACGCATATCTTCATGATTTTACAGCGGGAGATTGCCGTCGAGGCGGCGATGCCAGCGGAGGTGTCAAATTAAGTGCGCGCCGCGGGTTCGATGGTTTCGAAAACGTCACGGCTATTCTCCCACGTCCCCCATGGCATTCCGTTCCGAGAGCAGCAATCCATGCGTTGTTGCGGCGCGTGCAGAAACGGTGGCCTCCTGAGCCAATGGCATCCGATCCCAGCGAGATTCTCTGCCGAGCCGTATGCAGCGAATACCAGAAATAGCTGACTGTGCAGCGCGGACTGGCCATTGCATCCGTCGATGACCTGATGTGGGAGGCCCGACATTTTCTGTACTGGTGCAAAGAGCGCAGCGGCGTCGTTAACTTCAAGGAGCTAAGGATTCAGGACCTTGATGCTTACTCGAAATGCGGGCACCCGGGCTAAGGCGAAAGTCTCGCAAAGACGTGGCGCAGCGGCGCGCCGCCGTCGATTTGGCCCCGCAAATCATCGCTCCCATGTTGTATGCCTATGAGACCATCCCCTCTGCGCTAACATCTTACTTCCGTGAAGGCTTCTCATGGATCGGTCACCGGGTCATTTACGGCGCCAGCGGACGCCATCTTTGGTGATTTCGATCAGGATGCCCGCATCGGCAAGTTCGGCGCGAAGGCGGTCGGAGGTCTTGAAGTCGCGGGCGGCGCGGGCAGCCTTCATCGCGGCAATCTTGTTTTCGATGTCTGTATCCGCGAGTTCTCCCGACTGAACCGCCTCTCGCAGGCGGTCGCTGATGTCTTGGTTGCGGCCGTCGGTCGGGGCCCACTCAAAGACGCGTTTAATTTTGGGACCATCGTCGTCGTCGAGCACAGCAAAGATTTCGTCGAACTTTGCTAAGGCGGCGAGCAGCGGCGGTACATCTTCTCCCCGGACTATGCCCGCGTCCAATGCCGCATTCGCCTGTCGCACCATCTCGAAAATTGCGGCCTGCGCCTGTGCGGTGTTGAGGTCATCGTCCAGCGCGGCCGTCATGCGCTCGACGGTGTCGACAGCCAGAGCCGTCATAGCAGGACTGGATCCAGACGGAAGATTTCCGGCGCTCAGCCGCAGCCGAAAATTCCGCAGGCGTTCTACGGACACGGCAGCCTGCTTCAAGCCATCGAAAGTGAAGTTCAGCTGATTCCGGTAGGGAACCGATGCCAGCAGATAACGGATCGACGACGGCTTGTGTCCTTTTAGAACCAGATCACGGAGGGTGAAGAAATTCCCCAGGCTCTTCGACATCTTCTCGCCTTCGACCAGCAGGAAGCGCGCATGGAACCAGAAATGCGCGAAAGGCTTGCCCGTAAAGGATTCTGACTGCGCAATTTCATTTTCATGGTGAGGGAAAATGAGATCTTCTCCGCCCGCATGCAAGTCGAAGGTTTGCCCCAGTTCGTGCATGGACATGACGGAGCACTCCAAGTGCCAGCCTGGACGGCCGGGGCCAATCGTCGTATCCCACGACGATTCTTCCGGCTTAGGCGCCTTCCATAAAGCGAAATCGCGCGCGCTGTCCTTGTCGTATTCGTCGACGTCGACGCGGGCGCCGTCCAGCATGCCGCTGAAATCTCTTTTCGAAAGCTTGCCATACTGCGGAAACTTGGCGATGCGAAAATAATAAGAGCCGTCGTCGGTGCGATAGGCGAGGCCTTTCTCTGCCAGTTTTGCGACGAAATCCGCCATCTCGGGGATGTGCTCGGTGGCTCGTACCAGAAGCGGTTCCTCGATGCCGATCATGGCGGCATCTTCGAGGAAAGCCTTCTCATACTTGGCCGTATATTGCTGCACGCTGACACCGTCACGCGCCGCGAAACGGATAATCTTGTCGTCCACGTCGGTGATGTTCATGACATGGCGCACCGTGTATCCGCTCTGCCGCAGGAACCTGCGCAGAATATCGACGGCTACGAAGGTTCGGAAATTGCCAATGTGTCCGTAGTCGTAGACGGTTGGGCCGCAGGCGTACATGCGGACTTCGCGGTCGCGAAGGGGACGAAAGTCCTCGATCCGCGACGACAGAGTATTAAAAAGACGAAGCGCCATAGGAGGTTCGAATATCGGGAAACGAAACTAAGATGCAACGAACTTAAGATGCAACGAACTAAAGATTCTAGGGTCGGCCAGAGAGTGGGTCAAATCGCCTTCAAACGGCTGGATTCCGAGAGGCGGGCAGGGCATGAGTGTGTTCGCGCAGGCGCTGCTGCACCAGAATGACATAATGCAGCGCTGAAATGATGGTGAAGAAAAAAGTGGCTCGAAGAAACTCAGTGCGTGCGATCCAGATTCCGCGCAACGGCCGAATCTCGAACAGAAGGACGAAAAATACTGCAGCGATCTGAGAGAAGGTGTTGGCCTTGCCAAAAATACTGGGACGAAAATTCCGCAACCCGGCAATGGCGAACAAAACCGCACTGGCGGCGAGAATCGAAATGTCCCGGCTGAAGACCACTACGGTGAACTTCCACGGGATCTTGCGCAGGATCGAGAGCACAAGAAATATCGTGCTCAACAGAAGCTTGTCGGCAATCGGGTCCAGGTATTGCCCCAGTAGAGTCTGTTGATGAAGCGTCCGGGCTAGTAAACCGTCCAGCCCATCGCTGAATCCGGCGATTACGAAAACCACCAGCGCCCATAGATAGCGGCCCTCCACCAGGTGAATCACGATGAAGGGAACAAAGATCATCCGCAGGAGCGTGAGTTGATTGGGGGCGGTGAAGATTTCGGAGAACTTCACGCACGCTCCTTTGCCGCGTGCCGTCCGGAGTCGTGACAGTCCGTGTCCACCGGTTCTCGATCTCGGTTGGAGAGGGTGAGCGCGGCGGCTGGCTCCAGGCCGGTCTTGGCGAAAAAGCGCTGGGACAGCGATGGCAGGCTCCCGTCGGGCAAGTCCCGTTCCACGCGTTCGATGCGGTGCATGGGAAAGAAAACGACGGCCGGAGTGAATGGCTCGCCGTCCCTGACCATCACGGCGAGATCCTCGAAAGAGGCGAGTTCGGCTCCACTCAAGCTCAGTCCCTCCGGCGCCAGCGCAAGAATCATGCCCCAGAACTTTTCCCGCGGGTTGCAGAGGGTAGCAATCACCAGCGATCCGGTTACAAAGGGCCCGCGCGTCCCGGCTGGCGCGGCCGAACCTGCGCTTGCAGAGTGCTTTTCCATCTTAAGATTGTCGCCGGGAGAAGCGCCCATTGCAAATCCGTCCGAACTCCAGGTCCGCGTGTGGCGGCACAACTGGCAGGAACTGCCAGCCCGAATGTGATATCGTGCGGCTTCGGGAGCGATTGTTCGGTCTATCGTTGCCAGGCGGGCTGTCCCATGGAAGAGCCATCTCGCAGAGACATCTGTGTCGCCGGCATCGGCTGTGCGCGACAGGAGGCGCGGCGGTAATGGCACCGATTTTGCTTTGGCTCATCCTGGTTCTCTGCCTGCTGATCTCTGTGGTCAAGTATTTGATGGGGATCCTGCTGAGGTTTTCTTTCCCCCGCTCCAGGGTCCGAAAGGACTACACCTACGAGCCAACCGTGAGCGTACTGATGCCCTGCTATAACGAGGGCAAAACCGTCTACGAAACGATCGAGAGCATCACCCAGAGCAATTATCCGAACCAGAAATTTGAAGTGATTGCGCAAGACGACTGTTCCGCCGACGACAGTTATGAGTGGATGCTGAAAGCCCAGCGCGATTTTACTAACATACGAATCCGGACGGGCCGGAATGAAGTCAACAGCGGAAAGGCGCGCTCCGTCTGCAACGCGCTCCAGCACTCCGCGGCGGAGATTATCATCTCCATCGATTCCGATTGCATCTTTCATCCCGACGCGATTCGCGAGCTGACTGCCTGCTTCTCGGAGCCGCGCATGGGATCGGTGGGCGGCAGGGTGGGCGTCAGAAACCCGAACGACAGCGTGATCACCGCCATTCAGACCATCATTTACTACTCTGCCTTCCAACTGTATAAAATTCCCGAAAACTGGACCCGCAGTGTGTGTTGCATAAGCGGCTGTTTGTTTGCGATCCGGCGCGAACTCCTGCTGGAGATCGAACCGGCGATCCGGGGCCGCAACTGGTTCGGAATTCCGGTAAATCAGGGAGAAGACCGCTTCCTGACTCATCAGACGCTGCTGCGGGGGTACGGCACTTACATAAATAATGATGCGCTGTGCTGGACAACGGTGCCGAACACTTTGCCGGTGCTCTTCAAACAGCAACTGCGCTGGCGGCGCAGCATTGTGCGCGATTTTTTCTTTACTCTCAGAACGCTGCCGCAACACGTATGGAAACTGCACCCCAACACGGTGCTGACGCTCGTACTGGTTCCGCTGGGAGCGCTGGTAGGACTTTTGGTTGTGGTCACAATGCTCCTGTCGGACCCCCTGGCTTGGGCGGGACCCATGCCGCTGATTGCAGCGCTGGGAATTGGCGCTGTTCTTACCTGGGTGATCAAGAGATATAGCGCGAAAGAAGCGGTCGCCCATCCGTTGGCCTTTGCCGCCTATGTAGGCTGGTCGCTGGTGAGCAGCTTGTTCCTTACGCCTCTTGCGCTGTGTACGATGGATTCCGCAGACTGGGGGACTCGAACCGTCGAACCATCGGAGGTGCCCGTTGGAAACCATCACAATTAATCCGTCGTCGCCCGAAGCAAAACAAAATACTCCTGGGTCTGAACCCAAGCGAGCGCCGGTCAAGCAATCTCTGCACTACCGTGTAGTGATCACGCTCTACCGCGTTTTTGCCATCGCCGTGCTGTATCTGGTGCTGGCCGGGATTTTTGCATACGCGTGGGTGATGGGCTTTTATGCGGTGAATAGTTCCTGGGCTGCCCCGGTCATTCTCTCTGCGGCGGACGAGAAGAGCCTCGACTTCCGGGACAAGCTAGTGATCAGCCAGCAGACCATCGAAGATTTGAAAGTGGATACGAACAAACTGGAAAGCGGTGTTGCCGAAATGAAGAAGCACCGTGCCGCGCTGCTGGCGCTGGAGCCGGAACTACGGGATGCGATTATGCGGGAGCAGACGCACAATCGCACCGCCGGCCCGGAACTCGCGACGCTCGATCAGCAGAAGCAAGCCGACAATGTGAAAACCCAAAAAGTCCTGGCCCAGCTCAAGGAAGTGGAGGCCAACATTAACAAGGATTTGTCCGCCGGGTTGATTACCAAGGGCGACGCGGCCACACAGATTGCCGCGCTGAACACTGCTGAGGGTGCCTATACAGACAGCAGAATTGCCGAGATCTTGCTCACAGACAGTGTTTTGGACAAGACGACGATTGGGACCAACTCGCTCGATGTGCTCGAAAAGCAAGCGGAGCTGCGTTCCGAGGTGGCGCAGCTGGATGTCGCCATCAACGTTGCGGAAAAGCAGCTGCAGGAGGAAACACGACAGATCGACCGACTACGACAGGCCATCGGTACGGCGAAGCAGAGTCCGTATTACCTGAATGCGTCTGGTGACAAGGTTTTGTACTTCGCGTTCGTTCCGTACGACAACCAAGCCAATGCGCTAGCCGGCGCTCCCATCTACGACTGTTACTTGAACATGATCGTTTGCCGAAAAGTGGGCACAGTGAAGCAGATATTCACGGGCGAAGCGGAAGCCCTGCATCCCATCTTCAAGACTCAGATTCGCGGTTTCCTGATGCAAATGAATCTGAACCGTCCTGAATCGGCCAAATCGAAGACGGTGTTCCTGGGCGGCAAGCCGGTACTGTTTTGAGGAGAACGAGGATGCCTTTCGATAGCCGCAAGTTGTGGTTGGTCTGCGCCCTGTTAGTTGCAACCCCAGCCTTGGCGGCGGACCTGAGCGATCAGCTGGCCTACTGCTCCTACGTAATGGAGCAGGCGCAGGCGCAGCGAGATTTATTGCGTACGCCGATTGCCTTGGCCGGCCTGACTCAGCCCGAGACCGGCCTGCCGACGCAATTCATAGCCGGCGCGTCGGTGGGCCTCTCCAGCCTAAGAAAATCTGGTCTGACCATCGAGGCGGCACGCAAAAACTGCGAGCTATACAAAGCGACGACGGGAGCCCAGCAAGACATCCAGTATGGTCTGCCCAGCCTGGAGAAAGAAGCGCTGACGAACCGCCTGGCGTTGATCGACCAGGCCTCGAAGTCTCTAGACGCACTGATGGAAAGGACTTCGAAGATGGTCGAGGCCCAAAATGCGACGCGTCTCATGCTCTTCACTCTGCAAACGACCCGGATCAGACTTGATGCCGACCGGGCCGAAACCGAGTCGAAAATTACCGCGCTCTATATTCCTCCGCTGACTGATAAAACCTTGAAACAACTGGTCGCAGAAAAACTTAGCAGCGAAGCGAACGAACAAAAAGCGCTGGACAAGCTGAGCCGGCAAAATAATTGGGACGTGGCGCTCTCGGTCGGCATACATCAGCAGGTCAATCCGATTGCCCAGAATCCACAACCCTATGGCGCGGTCTCGGTCAACTACAACCTCTCGAGCCGAGCCATCAACAAACACCTTGACCAGTCGGTGGAAGCTTACAGCGAATGGAAAAAGGTGCAGGAGGGTGATATTGTGCGCAGTGCGGACGTGCTTCGGCAGCAATTGATGGATAACGTCTCCGTACAAGAATCCAAGCTGAAGTCTCTGCAGGAAGAGGGCGGACAGATTGATAAGAATCTTCAGCTGGTTGGCAGTCCGGATACTTCAGCCGCCTTCGACTTCCACAATCAACTGACAGCCGTGCAATTGCTTCTGCAAATCGAAACCGGCGATGCTCGCTTCAGGCTTGATCGTCTGCGCCAGTATCTGGCAAGAAATTACTGACCTCTCCCTTCTGTCGGAAACTCCGGTATGCTTGGCGGACATGCAACCAGCGGCCTCAAGTCCGGTGATTGAATTCTGTGACGTTTCATACCGAATCGCGGGTACTCAGGTGCTTTCCGGATTAAATCTGCAAGTCCGGAAGGGAGAGACGCTGGTGCTGCTGGGACGCAGCGGCTCGGGTAAGACTACATCGCTGAAGCTGGTCAATCGCCTGCTGTCGCCCACGTCCGGAGAAATCCGCGTGAAGGGTGTGCCCAACCAAGACGCCGATGTGATTCGCCTGCGTCGTAGCATGGGCTACGTGATCCAGGATGTTGGCTTGTTCCCCCATTTCACCATCGAGCGGAACATCGGGCTTGTTCCGAAGATTGAAGGCTGGCCCCAGGAACGGATTCGCGCGCGCACGCAAGAGTTGCTGCAGACGGTCGGGCTTGCACCCGAGACGGCCTTGCGTTATCCGCATCAGCTATCGGGAGGTCAGCGGCAACGAGTTGGCGTGGCTCGCGCTCTGGCCGCAGATCCGGAAGTCTTGCTGATGGACGAACCCTTTGGGGCGCTCGACCCCCTTACGCGCGACGAGGTGCAACGTGAATTCCTTTTGCTGCAACAAAGACTCCACAAAACAGTCCTGTTTGTTACCCACGATCTGCGCGAGGCCCTGCGGCTCGGATCGCGGATCGCATTAATGGAAGCCGGGCGGCTGGTGACCGCCCTTGCGCCCAAGGACTTCCTGCAGTCCACCGATTCATTGGCCTCCGCCTACGTCCGCGCCTTCGGCGACGGTTTGGAGTCGGCTGCCAATCGAGGCACGTCATGAACGTCGTTCGCTTCATCTGGCAGAATCACATTCAGGTGCTGGACCTCACGCTGGAGCATCTCCGTCTGGTTGGCTTCGCCACGCTCTTGGCCATGCTGATCGGCATACCGCTCGGCATTGTGATCGCCCATCGGCCGCGGTTCAACAAGCCGGTGTTGGCCAGCGCAAACATTATTCAAACGATTCCCAGCCTGGCGCTCTTCGGATTTCTATTACCTGTTCCCTGGCTGGGCCAACGCGCCGACCGGCTCGCGATTCTGGCGCTCACTCTTTATGCCCTGTTGCCGATCATCCGCAACACCTATACAGGAATCCGCGGCGTCGATAGGGCTGTGGTCGAAGCAGGTCGCGGTATGGGACTCACAGAATCGCAGCTTCTGTTTCAAGTGGAACTGCCGTTGGCCGTGAGTGTGATTCTTTCAGGCGTGCGAGTGGCCATCGTAATTTCCGTGGGCTTGGCGACCATCGCGGCCGCGATTGGGGCGGGAGGACTGGGAGAGTTTATTTTTCGAGGTTTGGCCATGGTCGACGACCGAGTGATTCTGGCGGGAGCCATTCCGGCTGCACTTCTGGCGCTGCTGGCCGATTTCGGTGTGGGATGGCTGGAGAGGCGACTCGAGCCCAGATGAACCGCCGTCCATCGAGTATTTGCATTCCGGTTCTCATCGCAGTCGCGATGCTCCTGCCTTCGTGTTCGCCCTCGCGCTTCGACCGCATTGTGGTGGGCTCGAAGAATTTCACCGAATCGTTTCTGTTGGGCGAGATCATGGCGCAAATGATCGGGGCCCGCACTTCTCTGAAAGTGGATCGACGTTTCTACCTGGCTGGAACCTATATCTGCCAGCAAGCGATTCTGGCTGGGCGTATCGACGTTTATCCCGAATACACCGGCACTGCGCTTACCGCGATTCTCAAACAAGATGCAAGTGCGGAGAAGGAAGACGTTTATAAACGGGTTAAGAATGAATATGAACGCCGCTTTGGGTTGACTCTTGGGCCAGGCTTTGGCTTCAACGACACCTTTGCAATGGAAATACGGGGCGAGGACGCTCGCCGTTTGAACATCAAGACTCTGTCTCAGGCGACCGCGTTTGCTCCCCAATGGCGCGCCGGATTCGGTTACGAGTTCATGGAGCGACCGGATGGCTATCGAGGTTTGGCCGCGACCTATGGCCTGCACTTCCAGGAACAGCCGCGCATCATGGATTTGGGCCTGCTGGCGCGAGCCTTGAAAGATCACCGGATTGACTTGGCCGGCGGCAACACGACTGACGGGCTGATTCCGGCTCTGGATTTGTTCGTGCTCGCAGACGATCGTCATTATTTTCCGCCGTATGAAGCCGTGCCGGTAATACGCCGGCAAACGCTCGAGCAACATCCGGAGATTGCTCAGATCCTTGCCGATTTGGGCGGGAAGATTTCCGACGAAGAAATGCAGAACTTGAACTATGCGGTGGAAGGCCAGCACCGCGACGCGACGGAAGTCGTACACGAGTTCTTAAGGAGCAAGGGACTGGTACGGTGACCGGATGCGATCGGAGATGAGTGGTGTCAGACTTGCAGCGACCCCCAGCAATCTAAGCACAGCGCTGCCTTTTATGATGACTCGCGGTTCGGCGATTTCGCACGAGAATTCGCCACCGCGCTCCGACACCTGCCGTGCAGAAAGAAAGATGTGTTTTGCCCAGATACTCCGCCCAGTAGGGTGTCAGTGCACAATGAGCAATGAGAAATGGGCAATGAGCAATGAGCAGAGCCGGTTACGCGGGGGATACCATAGCCTGGCGCGAAATCTCGCAACACAAAATCACGATCCTCGTCCGGGTGCCGTTACCGCGACAGTAAAGGGATGAAGTTTCCTGCAGCCTGGCGGAATCAAGACGGATGTTTGGATCGCGGCCTGGGATTCGCGGACGGCAGAGTACGGGCTATTCACTGGCAGCAACTTGGATGGACGCGGTCCCGGCCCGGGGCCCTGAATCAGGGCCTCGCGTGGGTGTGCGCAGTTGTCTCGAACCTTGCCGGAAGTTCATGGCAAACTTTTCGCGTTCTTTGCTGCCGGTCAAAGCCCCGCTGAGCCGCGTCTCGAATCGGCTCCGTTTGGAGCCCGGCTTGCAGCCGGTTCAATATCACGCAGGCCGACGCCAGCGGCGCACGGCCACCGAGGTGAACCTCCGCAACGGGGCGTAAACCATCCGAGAGCGTAGCGATCGTTCTGGAGCCCGATGAAGGCAATCTCAGAAAGACTATTTTCAGCGGCGACCTTGGGCAGCAAGGCGTCATCTAATCAGGCTTGAAGAGGGCAGCGTGCGGCCGGATGGCCGCGCAATGGCTGGCTGGTGAATGCGTTAAGGTGAAATAGAGGGATCCGCATCTCCTCATTTTACTTTGCAAAATGGCTCGAATCCGGGCCAAGGATTTTGAGAGTCCAAGGGCACCGGGAACGCGTCCAATCCACAGATCGGGAGGCCCTATGCTGGCAGCTCAAGAGATAGCAGGTCGTCGTCAACTGCTGGAGCGAGTCTCCGACGCTCGCTTGCGTAGTGACGCCCTGTTCAACGTCGTACGCTCCGATTTCCTTTACGAACGGCCAATTCGAGAGCGTCATCGCATTATCTTTTATGTTGGTCATCTCGAGGCGTTTGACTGGAATCTTCTTCATGAGAATGTCTTGGGATTGAAGAGTTTTCATCCTGAGTTCGATCGCCTGTTTGCATTCGGCATCGATCCGGTTGAAGGCGGATTGCCCTCGGACCAACCCTCGGACTGGCCGTCGCGCGAGGCAGTGCACGACTACGTAATCAGAATCCGTACCGCTCTCGACGAGAAGCTAGCCGACGGAAGTTTGGAATCATCCGGGCAAGGCCGCGACGGTTTTCAACTCGACACTCTGCTCAACGTGGCCCTTGAGCATCGTTTAATGCACGTTGAGACGCTGGCCTACATGCTGCATCAGTTGCCGCTGGACCGCAAGCTTGACCGGAATGCTGCGCACGAAAATCAACCGACTCTAGCAGCCGCGCCTTTGACTCATGGCATGGTTGAGATTCCCAGTGGCCTGGCAAACCTGGGCCTGGCGCGCGACGGCGAAGTTTTCGGCTGGGACAATGAGTACGAGGTCCACACCAAGCGGGTACCGGCGTTTGGAATTGACCAGTATGAAGTGACGAACGGGCAATACCTCGCGTTCATGGCGGCGGGCGGTTATGAGACGCGAGCCTTTTGGAGCGATGAGGATTGGAACTGGAAAACCGCTCAGGAGGTCTCGCATCCTGTGTTCTGGAGCAAGGGGCGCGGCGGGTGGCTGTACCGCGCTATGTTCGAAGAAGTCGCGCTGCCTTTGGATTGGCCCGTCTATGTGAGTCATGCCGAGGCCATGGCATATGCGCGCTGGGCAGGGAAGTCACTTCCCAGCGAAGAGCAGTGGCACCGTGCCGCCTATGGGTCGCCGGATGGGAGCGAAAGGAATTACCCGTGGGGAAGTGAAACTCCCAATTCGAGTTTGGGCAACTTTGATTTCAGCCGGTGGAATCCCACGCCGGTCAATAGCTTTCCCGCGGGACGCAGCGCCTTCGGCGTCCACGACCTCGTGGGCAATGGGTGGGAGTGGACTTCCACTGTTTTCGCGCCCTTCCCTGGATTCAAGCCTTTTCCTTTTTACCCGGGCTATTCGGCTAATTTCTTCGATGGAAAACATTTTGCCATGAAGGGCGGTTCGCCGCGCACCGGGGCGTGCATGTTGCGGCCCACATTTCGCAATTGGTTTCAGGCGCATTACCAATACGTATACGCGGGGTTCCGCTGCGTGAATCAATGATTCGCCTCATCTTTGATTTCGCCGAATGTTGAGCTGCCTAATCTGAGGCAAAGGAGTTTGCAATGCTCGTTCATGCGATCCCCAGCAGTGTCTCTTCCGACTTCGCGGCCGACGTTCGCGCCGGGCTTACTCGAAGCGGACAAAAAGAGCTGCCCTCCAAGTATCTGTATGACGAAGTTGGATCGGCTCTATTTGAGGTGATCTGCCGCCTGCCGCAGTACGGGCTCACGCGCGCCGATGAGCGTTTGCTGCGGCGTCATGCGGACGAGGTCGTCGACCGGCTTCGCGGACCGGCGGCCGTGGCGGAATTAGGCAGTGGCACGGGAAAGAAGACTCGCTGGTTGCTGGAAGCATTTTGTCGACGCCAACACACGTCCTATTATCCCGTCGAAATATCTCGCTCGGCTCTGGTCATGTGCGAACGGGAACTGAGCGACATTGATGCCATCAGCATTGTCGGTTTCGAACGCGAATATCTTGATGGACTGCTGGAGGTGGCGGCGTACCGCAAGAGTGGTCAGCGCCTGTTCGTATTGTTTCTGGGCAGCACGATCGGTAACTTCGATCGACCGGCAGGAGTGAAGTTTCTGGGAGCAGTGCGCAGCATTCTCCAGCCCGGGGATGCTCTGCTGCTGGGAGCCGACTTGGAGAAATCAAGCGCGCAACTGCTCGGAGCTTACGACGACGAACTCGGAGTCACTGCTGCGTTTAATCTCAACCTGCTCGCGCGAACCAATCGTGAACTGGGCGCGGACTTCGATCTGCAGCACTTCGCACATCTGGCGAAGATCAACCCCGTGGCCCGCAGCGTCGAAATGCACTTGCAGTCGAAACGAATGCAGGTCGTGAATATTCCTGGGGCAGAAGTCTCCATTGAATTTCAGGAAGGGGAAACAATATGGACGGAAAGCAGCCATAAGTACTCGGCTGAAGAAATTGTCGAGACCGCGCGCGATGCCGGATTCCGCTGCGAATGTCAGTGGATCGACGAGCAATGGCCTTTTTCCGAGAACCTGCTTATCGCGGAGTGAGGGGCTATCTTCGGAGGCGGTGTCGTGCCGAAATCAATGGCGTCCAGATTCGTTTCTTGATCTGCTCCAGACTTGCGCCAAGCTCGCAGATGGATCGCGCTCATCACCATGCAGAATACGTTGGCAGGAATGAAGCCCAGTTGGTCTGTTCTGAGGCCGATGATGCAGACCAGGACACTATTGAGACCGGCCAGAGCCCAGCCTTCCCAACAACGTCGCCCCACTAGAATGGTGGACGAAATCGTTAACACGCAGGATAAATAATCGAGCCGAAGCACGGATGATTAACCTCTGAGCCATTGTGAGCGAAGAGCGCGGTCCTTGACAGTGCTGATGGCCTTTCGTCACATGACTGAGGTCACTGGGCCCGGTTTCAAGATGAACTTTCCCGGAGGAACCGATGCCGACAGAATGCACCCACCTGAGTCAGATCAAAATCAAAGAAACAAATAAGCACGTCTGTGAGGACTGTGTTAAGACCGGCGACACCTGGGTTCACCTGCGCTTGTGCCTTATTTGTGGACATGTGGGATGTTGTGATTCGTCTAAGAACAAGCACGCGACCAAGCATTTCCGCCACACGCAGCACCCTCTCATCCGTTCCAACGAGCGTGGAGAATCCTGGGTGTGGTGTTATATAGACGAAATCGACGCCGGAGAACTTTAGAGTCGGATTCCGGCCGAGTGGAGACGTGGGCTGAGGCGACAACCCGCTACAATGGCGCGACCGAATGGATGATGCGAGGATATGAAGCCGGATTCGCATTATTTCTGGCATTCAGTATAGGTAGTTGCTGGACTCCGATGCCTGACTGGGCCCGCGGCTGTGGCTGGGGCAGCGCATCTGGGCTGGATCAATCTCGATGGCTCTCCCCGCGGCTTTTATGGGATCCGTCCGGGCAGTGGCTATCTTCACCGGGTTGGCCATGGTCTAGTTTGTAGCTGATCAACTTCCCACCACCCCCTCCCGCACTCCTGCAGGTCTTTCTGTCGGCTTTGAAGGTGGCGAAGTCATGTCCGTCCTGGAGATCGCTATGATAGGAACGTTGCCATACACCGCATTGGGCGACGCCACTTTTGCCCATCCCACGCTGGCGGACTCACTGAACAATTTGTTTATGGCGATGATCGTGGCTCATAGATCAAAACTCAACGATCGACGATCGACGATCAACGATCAACGATCTTTGATCCGTAAACCGGGAACTGGTTCCTGAAAGCGATTCGGGAGCGGTTGCTCGGATGGGTACTTGGTTGACGGAACCTACGAATTGTCCCGGCATTTCTTCGCCCTGCCCATCGTGAGCGAACTAGAAAAGCGCGCTACTCAAGACCTGAGGGAGCCCGAATCATTTGCCAGCAGGTGTTGCTGAAATAACAAGTGCCCGAAATGGTCTGTATTGCTCAGACCGCTCTTCCCGCTTGGATCTACGCTGGTATTGATCCTAAAGGAGGCGCCTATGAAAAGCCGCCCCTTCCCAGAAATACCCTGCGTGATTTGCAGCAAGCCCATAGATTTAAGCGCCGATTTATCTGCCGATGAAAACGGCAAAGCCGTTCACACAGAGTGCTACCTTAAGCGAATCACTACCCCACCGAGGGGCCCATCGATCGCTATGATGGCGGATTAAAACCTAAACTTTACGGTTTTTTCCCCGGCTAGATCGGACGATGTTGCCCGGGGCAATTTTCGATCATTTCTTTGACGTCTTGGATTGTATTGGGACTAAGCGACCTGAGATCATCACGTGCCAGACTGTGGGCTAAGGGTGAACCAGCGCTGCTCCAAGGACGATCAATTCTGACCAGCTTTCCGAATCTCAATGTTTGATACTGAAGCTCTAACCGCAGAGGGAATTTCGTGACCATATTTGGTCGTGTGAACATTCTTGCTGCAAGGAGGTTTCGATGAATGAATATCTACGAGATCCAAAGTTTATTATGCTCGCCGGCGCGGTGATTCTGACCATAGCAGTGCTGGCTTGGCTGTACGTGCGAAAACGCAGGAGCACGACGGCTGGCCTGCGACAAAAGTTTGGGCCCGAGTACGAGCGAGCGGTGCAGCAGCAGGGGTCAGAACGAAAAGCAGAAGCGAAACTAGCGGATCGCCAGGAGCGGGTTGAAAAGCTCAACATTCGCGATCTTGACCCGATGGAACGCGAACGGTTTTCAAAACAGTGGGAGTCCGTACAGTCTCGTTTTGTCGATTCCCCTAGAGGGGCAGTCGCAGAAGCCGACGACCTAGTCTCCTCTCTGATGAAAACTCGAGGCTATCCGATATCCGATTTCGATCAACGTGCGGCCGACATTTCTGTCGACCATCCCAGGGTCGTCGAAAACTACCGGTCGGCGCATGCTATTGCGCTCCACGTTGGAAAAAACGAAGCAAGCACAGAAGATCTGAGAACGGCGATGATTCACTATCGCTCCCTGTTTGGGGAACTGGTGCAGGCACCAACGATTGTGGAACGGAAAGAGGTGGCGTAATGGCTGATCGGATGAGAATAGAGGAGGAATTTCCTATGGCCGAAGCGGCGAGGGATGGGCAAATCCGCCAAACCAGCCTGAAGGACCGAAGCGGGTGAAAGACCAAGAGTCGGGAACTCTGGGTAGAGGTATTGCAGTCTCAGCTCGTAGTTGCGGTGATGCAGCGATTCGCTAAAGGATTTGCCAACCAGCGATCGAGATTGGAGACGCAGTGGGACCGCGGTGACAACGTGTCCACAGAGGACCTGAGGGTTGTCCGGCAACGCTATCGTTGCTTTCGGACTCAGGAACGAGACCCCGACCTGGAGGATGTAGCGGATCTATGTTAGTCAACGACAAGGAGAAAACAGATGAACCCCGGTACGAACGATGAGATTAAAGGCAGCCTTCACGAAGTGAAAATCAAAGTCAAAGAGATCGCCGGCAAAGTCACGAACAAACCTGCCGGTGCCGTCACGGTTGAGACTGTGGCGGATATTCTCGAGCGTAACCTCGATTCCGTGATTCAGGAATGGCTCGCGCGAGTCGAAAAGGAGCCGGATTTAACGGCAATCCCTTTGAATTTCGAGGACCGCACGGGGCATCTCCCTCAGCTTCTACGGGACGTGATTGTACGCTTGCGTCTGGACGACGAAACGAAGGCTCCAATTTCGGAGGCAGCGGCCCACCACGGAGATTTGCGGGCCCAACAGGGCTACACGGTAGCCATGGCTGTGGAGGAATCTCGTTTACTCCAGGTAAGCATTTTTACGACGTTGCACAAAAGTCAGAAGCATTTGGAGTTCGAGACGGTACTTCCCGCCGTTGTGACGATCGCGGACGAGGTGGATGCGCAACTGAAGCAGCAGATGCTGCGTTTCATGGCCGCGGATGCCGCTAACCTCGGCGGGCCAGCGAAGATGGCAAAAGTAGCGAAGATAGGCTAGATCGCACAGCGCGCTGTCGCGGAACTGCGTCGGATGACAAACCAAAGGCCCCCACTTACAGCCCCGCAGACGAAGGGCCACGACTGTGTCCTGCTGATCGCCTCTGACGCAGATGCGGCAGCCAGAGTTTTGGGCGAATTAGGTTCCGTAACGGAAGAGCGGTTCCAGGTGGAGTGGGTTACCGAGCTTTCTCGTGGAATCGAGCGGCTGGGTGATGGAGGGGTGGCGGCGGCAGTGCTCGATCTTAACCTGCCCGATAGCAACGGTGTCGGGACGTTCGATAAGCTTTTTCAGGCTGCGCCTGGTGTGCCCATTTTGATCTTGAGTGATGCTGCTACAGAAGAAGAGGCCAGGCAAGCCGTACGGCGCGGCGCCCAAGATTACCTGCTCAAGGAGCAAGCCGACGGCTACCGCTTAAGGCGGACGGTCCGCACGATGATGGACCGCTGGGCGGCCCAGATAGAGTGGCAAGAAAATGCACTCGCGACCATTACACTCGACTCGATTGGAGAGGGGGTTGTGCGTACGGATATAACTGGCAACGTCACCTATCTAAATGGATTCGCAGAAAAGATGAGCGGATGGTTTCGAGAGGAGGCGCTGGGGCGTCCGGTTGCGGACGTGCTCAGACTCATCGATAGCGTTAGCGGCGCGGTCCTTCCCAATGCCGTAACCATCGTCACGCAAGGAGACAGAAGCGCGCTCGCTACGACCAAATGTACAAACTGCACGCTGGTTCGGCGAGACGGCTTAGAATTTGGAATTGAAAACCGAGTCGCGATTATCCATGACCATGACGGGGATGCAATCGGGGCAGTGATTTCTCTCCGCGACGTGAGCACGGCCCGGGCTGCTTCGCTCGAAATGTCGCGTGTGGCACAACATGACGTCCTGACTCATTTGCCGAACCGCACGTTATTCGACGACCGCTTGACGCAAGCGATTTCCCTGGCGGAGCGCCAGGGTAAGCAACTCGCGGTGCTGTTTGTCGATGTAGATCAATTCAAGAGAATCAACGACACACTGGGCCACGGCGTCGGTGACAATCTGTTGCGGTCGATCGCTGGCCGATTGACGGCTTGTATCCGGCGGACGGACACGGTAAGCCGTCTGGGCGGAGACGAATTTCTGATTCTACTGTCTCAGGTGGAGCACGCCGAAGACGCAGCGGTCACTGCGCGGAAAATTCTACGGGCCATAGCGTCACCGCATATTATCGATAACAAAAGTCTGGACATTAATGTCAGCATTGGGGGTAGCACCTACCCCGCCGATGGGCACGATGCGGAAAGTTTGGTCAGTCAGGCGGACGTGGCGATGTACGAAGCCAAGCAACACGGTCGCAATAGCTACCAGTCGTTCCGAGCCGACATGACCACGCGACTGGCAAAGCGAGTGTTGTTGGAAGCGGATTTGCGCTCCGCTCTCGGGCGGAACGAGTTTTTGCTGCACTACCAACCCAAAATCAATCTACAGACGGGTCAGGTCACAGGGATGGAAGCGCTGATCCGCTGGCAACACCCGGAGCGGGGAATGCTATTTCCGGCGAGCTTCGTGCCAATCGCGGAAGAGTGCGGCTTGATTCTACACATCGGACAGTGGGCGTTAGTAGAAGCATGCAGACAAGCCCGAGAGTGGAGCGGTGCAGGGTTCGGGGTTGTACCGATTTCGGTGAACGTGTCAGCCGTCGAATTCCAGTCCAAGGATTTTCTGTCAGGAGTTCGGGCCGCGTTGATCGCTACCGGGATGGAGCCGCAAAATCTAGAGCTGGAACTGACCGAGACCGTGTTGATGCAGGACGCGGAGTCTGCTGTGGTTACACTACTTGCGCTAAAGGCGATGGGGGTGCGGGTGGCCATCGACGACTTTGGCACGGGCTACTCCAGCTTCACCTATCTGCGGCGTTTTCCGGTGGACACGCTGAAAGTCGGTCAAACCTTCGTGCAGGAGATCACGGCGGATTCCGAGGGGTCAACCCTTCTGGGCGCTATGATCGGTATCGGAAAGAGCCTGAAGCAGCGAGTCGTTGCAGTGGGAGTGGAAACCGCTTCGCAGTTCGACTTCCTTCAGCGCCACGGGTGCGGCGAGGGGCAAGGCTCTTATTTCAGCAATCCCGTCGTGGCCGAGCAGGCGGCGAGGCTTTTTGAGTCTGGCGTGCCACAAGGAATTGTTCATTAGATGCTCGCTTCTTGCGTTCCTATCCCTGCTTATCCCTGCTGCCGTAAAAGAGGCAACACGAATTCGTGCACAAAATAGAGTAATGGAGAGCTTTACGAATACCACGTCCAAATCGGCAAAGCCGCATCTTTTGAGGCCCGAAGTGAGTCCCGCCCGAAATGCGTGATTCTCAAAACAGTGAAGTAGAGCGGTCGGGAGGGCAGAACGTCGGCATTCCAACCCCTAGCCGATTGACTGCCATCCCGAGTGCCAACTTCGATCAGGATTGTTAACTATCTCCGAAACTGTCCACTTGTGAACATATTCGACGATCAACCTTTGTCACACTTTGGTTAGTTCGTGAAGAGAGGTGTGCTGTATGACTCTGGCCGAACGGCCTATTTCCCACAAGGTTTTGCTGGTGGATGATGACGACGCCATTCGCGAAATGATGACCGCGTCCCTTGCCCACAAGGGCTTCGACGTGATCACGGCCGCCAACGTGACAGAGGCTCTGAAACTGATCACGACAGAGAGCTTCGATGTCCTGATCACTGATCTCCACATGCCAAACCCCAGCGATGGGTTCGCGGTGATTACGGCAATGCGCCATATCCAACCGAAGGCACTTACGCTGCTGGCCAGCGGCTACCCCGACGTGAAGAGTGCGATGGACGCTATCCTTCTGGAGGCGGATGAAATCATCGTGAAGCCCTTCGAGACCAACAAACTCGCTGATCTCGTACACGATAAGCTACTCAGTCCGAGACCTGCTGTCCCAACGCCCAAGGAACGAGTCGCTGCAATCTTGCAACGTTGTGCCAACGATATTGTTAAGGACTGGCTGACGAAGGTCAAAAAGAGCAAAGAACTCGACTACGTTTCTCTAAGTGACGAAGAGCGCACTGGATATCTTCCGAAACTGATTGAAGACCTGGTTGAGCGCCTGAGAGCATCCCACAACCCCGGAGACGAGAGCCAATCCATGGGTTCCGCCGCCGCCCTGGCCCATGGCAAGATGCGGAAGTTGCAAGGCTACACTCCTGCCATGCTGGTACACGACTCGCGAATGTTGCAAGTAACCCTGTTTGGGACGTTGCAGAAAAATCTCAGTGCGCTGGACTTCAGCTTGGTGTTGCCGGATGTCATGACGATTGCGGATGAAGTGGATTCGCAGTTGACCCAGGCGATGGAAAGCTTCACGAATGTCACGGGAACGGCAGCGGCGGCGTAACTCGAACTTGCCCCAATCTTGCACGGTATTGGCGATCAATTCAATACGCCTGCAACTGGATGATTGCAGAAAATAATCTATTGGTCAAAAGGGATTTGGTTATGAACACGTCGGCAGACTTCAACGCCTGCTCCGGAACATCCGCGGTTCCAGACAGCATGATGATGGGGGCCTGCGGCTTCCGCCATCTCATTTCAAAGTCGGAAAGATTGCCGAGCGCAAACGCGTTTTTCTATCTGGGACCGTCCCTAGCGGTCTCCGCGTTCCTTTTTGCGGTTACGTTTTCGTGGGCGGAAGCTCCTAGCCGAACTTTTGCGGGCGCGGCAACGATCGGCGCACGATCCGCAGACTGAAGGTTGTTTCTCTTACCCGGTAGGCAGGCTGCTGGTGCGCTTTTTATGGAGAACGGCAGCAGCTTGTTCGGAAGCTTCCTTGACCAAAAGTCCCATCTTTGGATGCGACGGCTCCATGTCAGCAGAGATTTCACGCCGAGCGAGTTCTTCCGATGTTACCGGCCCGATCGATCCGATAAACGCATGCGCGAGCGCGCCGGCGAGCTTCGACTCCGCACCCATTTGCTCCGCTACCGCAAACAGGTGCCGTATCTGGACGGCGGCCGTGACCAGAAAAACATCGATTTCGCCGCGAAGGATTGCGGCGACCGTGTCCCGTAAGGGATCCGTGTCTTCGGGCAACGCCCACTCATAGACTGGGACTGAAATCAAAACGGTACCTCGGTGCTCCAGAGCCGCCGCAAGTTCCGGGTTGGAAACGCCATACTCCTGCAGCGCAACCCTCTTTTGAGCAAGAGGTAGCAACGTGGATTCTTGATCGAGCAGGATCAAGAGTTCCCGCCAGGTGTTGGGCTCCGGCACGATGGCAGCGATGGGAACGTTGAGCTCCCGCAGTGCCGCCGCCGGCTTGGGCCCACGTGCAATCACCGGAATCTTGCTCAGCGATGTCACGAACTCGTCCAATGGATATGCAGTTTCCACGATGCGGGCCAAGAGGCGAACGCCAACACCGGTCATGAGAATAACCATGTCGATACGGCCTTCCATCAACTGGCTGGCGAAGTCCAGAGCTTCCCGATTGGACGCAAGCGGAACTTCTCTCACCGAGGAGACCACCATAGGTTGCCCCCCATGGTTAGCAATGAGCTTGGTGATTTCCTGAAAGCGCCTGCTCTCTAGCGAGAGCACGCGCAAACCGGAAAAATCTGTTGCCATGGTTCGTCCCACTCCCTTCACTTCGCGAACTCAAGTCCTCGTGGACGTTCTCTCCGTCAATCGACAAGTTGCCGCGCCACACATCTTATCTCACCGCGAAGCGAGATAACTTCTGTGCCACCTGTGCTGAGAGCTAAAATGCTGATTCGCAGCATGGAAAACATTCATTCAAACGATTGCCAATGTTTGTTGACCGGGACCTCCGTGATCGGAGAGCACCTAATCCTTCGCGGTCCGCCTTGTCAGCGACAGTATTTGTTTTGGGTTCAATGGAACAGATTGGCTAGCCCAGTGCTGGCCAAATTTCTGTACATTGTTCCGCCTCGGCTTCTTGCAACCGCAGAGCCATCGAAGGATTGGCGCTGTTGCTGCCTTGTGGCTGGCTAGGAGTACGATTAGGTATGCAGCCGAATGAATCGAAAACAGTTGAACCTAAAAACATGCCTCGCCCTCAAACAGGGAAACGACGCTCAAAGAGAACCAAGTCGGTCGTGCCAGTAAGCATCCGGATCGCTGGGAGTGCAGCTAGCCATCTCGCGCATACCCTAGATGTCAGCAACCATGGCGTGAAGCTTGGCGGTTGCCGAGGTGAGATAAAAGTCGGAGACCGAATCGAGATTCAATATCACCATAAGCAAGCACAATTCCGAGTTGCGTGGATCATTGCTCACGAGGGCTCTTCGGAAAAGCAAATTGGAGCTGAGTGTTTGGAGCCGGGAAAACAAGTTTGGGGTGCTCCGCTCCCCCAGCAAATGGATGAGTACACAGATAAAGAGTGATCCCCAGTCACCTGATGGCCGAGCTTCGCAGACCGACATGGACCCAAACATGGCGACGGCTCGAACGCAGGAAGTTAACGCAGCTTACGTCGAGTTGGAAAATCAGCGCTCGCGCCCTAAAGGCAGTCGGGCGCGTCTTGTAGTCCAGAAGACACGAAACGTCATACTTCTACAATGGCGCGAGGACGAATCGGCGTTCCGCTGGCCCGAAGGTACACCCCTGGGATCTGCAGTCCACGAACTGTTTTCAAGATCATTAAAATTAGAACGTTTCTGTAGCGCCCTCCGTGCCGCGTGTTTTCAATTCGTCACGAGGGAATTCCTCGCTGACACGACACGGCCAGATGGAACAGCAAGGAAACGAGCGGGAATCGGAAGGAATCAGACGACGTAGGCTTACGAAGCTGGGAAAGGGCGCTTTTGTCAATTCTCTCTGGGGGCGAGCAGCTTTGTAAGTCTACAAACTCGTGTTTGCGGAGATGCAATCACGTCTTAAGGAATGTGGACAGAGCCACGGTTTCTCCCAAAGCCCGCCGAATTGCCGTCAAAAATTCATGATTGTCGGGCGGCTTCTGAAAGTAGGCCGCGGCTCCGGCCTCCAACGCCCGTTTCTTGTTGTGAGCCGGATCTCGCGCGCTAAGCACGATGACTGGCGTTGCAGCCAGGTCCGCCAGAGCTCTCATGCGCTCCAGCACAAGAAAACCGTCGCCTGCTGGTAAACCTAGATCGAGGATAATCAGGTCTGGAACCTCCTTGCGCGCCATTGATATCGCGGTAACGGCATCCCCAGCGCAGACGACAGAATAGCCGTTAGTTTTCAGTCTGGGAGTCAACCCCTGCAGAAGATGTTCGTCGTCGTCGATAATTAGGATTTTTTTCTCGGCTCTTTGATCCGATCCTGGCTTCATCAAATCTATCGTTTCCGTCATTTGCTCTTCTCTTTTCCCAATAGGTGCTCTTGAACCAAGCTTTCGATCCGCGCAATAAGCTCGCGTATTTGTTCTTCCCGCGACTGACCGCGAGGCACCGGCAGCATCGTTGAAGAAATTACCGGGTGGAGTTGTGAAGCTTTGTCGAAGTTCTGCAAATCCCTGAGAATACGGCTTGCGATCAGCGCAAACCCTTTGGCGTCGGTGCACGCTACAATGAAAAATGTCATCTCCGAGTCTTCGTCACTTGTCGACGGCAAGAGCGCATCTTGACCCGCATGAATGCAGCGCTCCAGAATCTTCCGTATCTCGCGCAAGATATCCGCTTGCACGCTTCCCTCAACTTCGACAAGATCTACCGTAATCAGAGTTACGGAACCTGCGTCCAGGTTTGGCGCATTGAAGATGTGAGAACAATATTTAGCCAGTGAGAACACGGGTAGCGTAAAGTAGAAAGTGCTACCGTGTCCCAGGTGGCTGTCCAGCCAGATCCGGCCGCCGTGCCTCGACACCAACTCTCTCGAGATGAACAGTCCCAAACCCAGACCATTGCGACTTAGTTCGCCACCACCTTTCACCTGCGCCAGCCGGTCAAAGATGATTTCGCGGTTTTCGGCGCTGATTCCGCATCCCGAGTCGGACACCGATACGCGCACAAAATCAGGATCTTCGCCGAAGAGGTCGCCTTTGACGGTAATGGTTCCGCTATCGGGCGTGAACTTAATTCCGTTATCGATCAGGTTGGTGAGAATTTGCCGTACACGGGCGGGATCGGCCCAGACAAAGTGAAGATCCGGTGCAACTTCAGACCGCAAGCTAATGTTCTTCGCTGCCGCGTGCGTACGGCATGTGCTGAGAACTTCGTCGGTTATTTTGCCTAGCCTTGTAGGCTGATGCGCTAAAGTTAGTTTATGGGTCTCCACCCGCGTTATGTCGAGGAGGTCGCTAACCATATTCTTCAGTTGTCCGATATTATCGAGTGCAAAAGTCAGGTGCTTACGCTGTTCCAGATTCAGATCACCAAATACACCATCCAGTACATTAGTGGTGAAAAAGTAGATCGCCGTCAACGGAGTACGGAGTTCATGCGAAACGTGAGAAAGGAACTTTTCTTGCAGCCGTGAGCGCTCCCGCTGGGCCTCTTCGAGTACGGTCGCGATTTTCTTCCGCTCAGTCATGTCTTGCATGATGATCGCGAAGCCCTGAGTCGTGCCCGCAGCGCTGGACAGTGCTGTGATGTTGACATTGGCCCAGAACTGTTCCCGGGTGCGACGGAGGCTCCATCCTTCATATTCCCCCCGCCCCATCTGCAAGGCCTTGGCTAACTGGTTCTCCGTTGCTTGACGCTGAACATCGTCCGGGGAGAGGATGCAAGAGAAATTCTGGCCAACGATCTCCGCTTGGGTGTAACCCAACATGCGTTCCGCTCCGACATTCCAACTGGTCACGCGCCCAGTTGTATCCAGCGTGAAAAGCGCGTAGTCTCGAATCCCCTCCGCCAGCCATCGAAAGCGGTCATTGGTTTCCGCCAGTTTCTTCTCCAGGATCGCACCATGCCGTTGCTGCAGAAATGCATGGCCCAGCGCACAAAGCAAATCGCCGGATGCCTGGAGGAGAGTGCTCGCCACCGGCCGCTCCTGCTTTGCAACTTCCCAAAGCTCCGGAGCCGAAATACCAAAATCTCTTGCCACGCGTCGTAGCGAGAGCGGCTGGGGATATCGATCGAACACTTGTCCCGCAATGATGGCCCCCAGGGTCTGTTTGCCCAAGGTGAGCGGAACGGCCACATGAGTGAGGCCGGCTTGATCATGTACCACCACTACCGCGCTTGTTCGCACCGCATCCGCAACCGCAGTGCAAGGCAGACGCTTCGTGATGCAAAAGGGACATCCGGCGCCCCCTTCGGACGCCGCGCCACGAATCAGGGTCCAGACTGGTTGGGGATTGTGACACTTTCCCAATAGCAGACCCCCGGAGTCGGTCAAGGCGACCGCGACTCTCATGGTGCGGCCATAGGTCTTCAGGACTTCGCCCCAGGCGTCAAAATCAAGCAAATCAGCCAGCATTGTGGCCGATAAATCAACAGCGTCGTTTTCGTCGGCCAAGCTGAAGCGAGAGGGGGAGCGTGTCGACGCCGCCGGGGGCAAACGTGTGACAGCGTCAAGTCGCCCCGGCACTTCCGGAATCATACCTTGTTCCGCACTACGGCAGCCCCGTTGACTCGTTTCGGGAGAGAGAATCTTGTGGGGGCTCGGCCTAAGAGACTGGAGTATTCCTGCAGCGGTATTGCGGGCACCAGATTTTCTTCTAGGGGTACGAGAGAGATTCCCCCTTGGCCGATCAAGAACTCGCGAGTATCGAATGAATGTTTCGTCCCCCGTGACTTAACGAGCGAAATACAGCGGTGAAGCGAGTTGTTGATTTCTACCATGTTCATCAGAATCAGGTTATCCACGATGGAGTTGACCGGAAAATCCGGCATATAAGAGGACATCCCGAGGAACTCCGGATTCTCGTAGTTAAAGAAAGCGGTCATCAAGCGTTGCTTGCTATAGGCCACCAAAGCGTGGAAGAAATCGCGATATACGCTGATTTCTCCGATGGCGGTGCTGTAACTTGTCATGCCATCGATTACCATTCGTTGTATGTCGTGCTTCTCGATAAGCTGGATAATGCGGTCGTAGTGTGCATCAATGTCCAACTCTTGAGGACTCTCGAACATGATCTGAATGGTTCCGTTGGCGACTTGCTCTTCGAGATCCAGTCCCAGAGACTTGGCATTACGGACAATTTGCGCCGGGTGCTCATCCAGAGAGATGAGCAACCCCCTCGTTTTTTGTCTGAGGGCTCCTTCCCGTAGAATCTGCGTGCTCAGCACAGTCTTTCCCACCCCCGAAACTCCGACGACCATCGTGGTGGACCCGTCAAAAATGCCGCCGCCGGTGAGAACGTCAATGGCGTCAACCCCGGTCATTGACTGCTTGGTATTGGACGTAGGCTGTGTCACATTTGTGCGAAGGGGCGACTGAACACGACGAAAGACTTCCAAGCCTCGCCCCCCGATGATCTGCAGGGTGTGCTCCCCGGTTTCATAGTCCTGCCCCCGACTCTTCACGACTTCCAAGCTGCGCTGTATATGTCGACCACGTCGGTTACGGCCCAACTGGATGACAGTGTCCGCGAGAAAATCGGCCATCTCTACTGTGGCAAGCGAATCTGCTGTGCTGCCAGACTCCAGTGAAAACATGGCCGTCAGGTTTTCGCGGTTCAACGACTCGATCAATTGCTGAAATAGTTCGCGGAAGGCGTTTCGTCCAAAGTTCATCGTGCCCGGGTTGGGTGTTAACAGGCCAACCCCATCTACGAAGATCCGCCGAGCGCCCATTTCATTCGCGGTCTCGATCAGAAGGCTGTCCGGCGAGCGCAACTCCTGCTCGAACACCTGCGGGCTAGTAAAGATGATTTGCACCTTCTTCTCGTGCTGTAGTTCCTCCAGGTTCCAGCCGAATCCGGCGGCGTCTCGAATAAGTTTGTCAGGGTTTGTTTCAAACACAACAATCAGCCCAGGCTCATTGAATTTAGCGATGCCGCGATAGATAAACTCCAGGCCCATCAGAGTTTTCCCGGTTCCGGTCACACCCTGCACCAGGATCACATTCGTCCGCGGAATCCCGCCCAGAAGAATAGAATCGAGTCCCTTAATGCCGGTCTTAGTCAGAGCACCTTTAGACATAGCTTTTTCCCTTCACTTCATGGACTCCGCTGACTGCGTCTTCTCGCACGCAGCCCGACCGAAGCGGACTCAGCTGTCTTGCCAGTTCGAGCCTGCCAGCACGAGTTTCTGACAGTGTAAGGAGTTCCTGAAGACAGCGCTGATGCTCAAGATTATTTGAATTTAGCACCCGGTAAATACGTACTCCCCGAGAGGGCCGCGAGCGCTCGATTAGTTTCTGGGTTTCCAGTCGGCCAAGCGCGGCACCAACTACCCCGCTTTCATAACCGAGCAAGCGGGCGATCTGTTCCGCAGTGGTGAGACTTGTCACGTGGCGGTACACGAAGGCAAATACATCCCAGTCACAGAGCGATGAAATTCCCACGTTGTCAACGCACGTCTGAAGTGACGATTCCAACGTCTGTACGCGCTCGTTGATAAGGCCCCCCTCTCCCGGAATTGTTATCCACTCTAGTGATAACAGCCTCAAACCGAGAACGTCTGAGCAAAAAGAGACAATCGAGCTGTTTCTTGATAACGTATTAATAGGCCTCGGAAGTCTCTCGGAATGGGTTATTAGGGCCGAATGGGTGAGCCCCATCATCCTCATTGATTTCAATATCGTCCAAAAGCGTTCCGCTTTTTCCAATGTGCTTGCGAAGCACCCTTCGGGACCCCGCGTTTGAAGCCTTATTGTTGGAGTTAATACTCGGCGCAATTTGCTATCAAATTGCTACCAAAACATGGCAAGTGGGTTCGGGGCTGAATCGTGGGGGATCGGCCCCTTCACCGTCACACTTATTAATAAGCCGTAATTTGGATCAGCGGCCACATCTTCCACCGGACTCCTCTTACCTCCCAGCCGTCGAGACCTTGGAAGAACTTTGGGACGTGGGCGCGTTTGTAGTACTCCCCCCAGCCCCTTATTGGACAGGACGAGTTTTGTCGAAGGGCCGCGATGTCTCGACTCACCAGCTAAGTCGGCGACATTCGATGTCGAACGCCCCAATGCGGACAATTTGGGAACGGACGATGCCCCCGCTAGTGTCGGTCGAACGGTCGAGCCTGGGTCCCGGTAATGTCGGCCAACGAGAAGTTAACGGGCTTGGCCTCAGGGGATTGGAGGAGCAATGGCGATTTCCTCCAAGCCGACTTTGGACCCGGAATACCCTCCGGTTGGTACTCGCAGCAGTCCTCGCACTTGCGGCCACCGTTTAGCACAGGAGCGTGGCAGGATATTGGGTATGGGGAAAGAGAATCCAGTGCTGGTGCTGGCGTCGGGAGACGATCCGCAGTTCGCCATGCTGAACGAGCTACCACACACAGTCTGTGGGGAGGTTGCCACGTGTGCCCAAGCCGCGAAGGATGCGACGGTGATCTTGCTGTGGTCGGGGACGCGGGAGTTGCTGCGCGAATTGTTTGGGACTTGCGGGCAGGTGCGCTGGATACACTCCCGGGCTGCGGGCCTGGACAACCTATTGTTTCCGGAACTCGTGGAAAGTCAAATTCTGTTGACCAACGGACGCGGCGTGTTCAGCGCCTCGCTCGGGGAGTTTGTGCTGGCAGCGATATTGTATTTCGCGAAGGATTTCCGGCGGATGGTTCGCAACCAGATGGCATCTGTCTGGGAGCCGTTCGACGTGCAAGAGATAGGTGGACTGACGGTTGGGATTTTGGGCTATGGCGACATTGGCCGAGCCGTGGCGAGCCGCGTTCATGCCATGAGCATGCGCGTGCTTGCGACGAAGCGGCATGTTCCGGGATCGACTGATCCGCTTGTGGATCACTTCTACAAGCCGGAGGAACGACTGGAGATGATCGCGCTCTCGGACTACATTGTGGCGACGGCCCCATTGACCGAGGAGACGCGGCACATGGTCAGCGACGCGGAGTTTGCGGTGATGAAGCCGACGGCGGTGGTGATCAACGTGGGACGTGGGCCGGTCGTTGACGAGGGGGCACTGCTCCGTGCGCTAACGGCCAAGCGAATCAAGGGAGCGGGGTTAGATGTGTTTGAGCACGAACCGCTACCGGCGGGACATCTGCTGTACAAGCTGGAGAATGTTTTGTTGTCGCCGCACTGCGCGGACCACACGGCCGACTGGCAGGATCAGGCGATGCGCTTCTTTCTGAAGCAGTATGGCAGGTTTGAGAAGGGCGAACCCTTGAAGAACATTGTCAATAAGCGGCTGGGATATTGAGGGAGGGGTGCCCCTGCAGCAATGAAGACGGCCCCAAACGGGCTTGGAGCGATCTCCTCGAAGGCCGACACGGTGGAGTCGGTCCGGTCAGACCGCTCGAATTGTTCCGCCAGTGGTGGTTGTTCTATATGTTCGTTTTTTCAGCTTGTTTCTGGGGCCATTGGCCGAGGAACTTGGGCGGCGCGGGTTTCTTGCTCCCGCGCCTCCTTAACAATATATTCTGCCCTGCAAGCCAGCGTGATTTTGGGACTCATTGGAACAGCGTGGTACATCAACGTGTTTTTCTCTCCCATTCCCACGTTTGCCTTGTTCACGGCAAGCTTCGTCGCCGTCAGCATCTTATTGACTGTGATGTTCCTGCACGCGCGAGGAAGCGTTCTCCTTGCGATTGTGATGCATTGGAGTATCGTGTCCGGAAAAGAAATTGCAAGGATTTCCTTTTCCGCTGCGCCGGAGCCACCAGATTGGCTCAGAGCTGGCGTTTTCCTCGATGCCTTGCATTGCTATGGGACCGTGATGTCGTTCGCATTCCTAGTAAACGCGATCTTGTACGGTCTCGTCATCTTTGGAGCTATGACCACCATTTCCGCATTGACCGCTAAGAACTTCGAGCGGTAGCTGGCGAAAAAGTCTGCCTCGAAGGCGCTGGACTTCAACGGGTGCAACTCCCGACCACTAGCAGAAGCCGCCACATCCAGCTTCGATCTTTTGAAGCGGGGCATTCTTTCATAATGCACCGACCCGGCTGAGGGGGTTTGAGTTATCACCTAAACGACAGTTACGAAAAAAGAGAAACGAACGGAACGCGATTGAAGCTGCGAAAGCCAGAGTGTCAGTCGAATGAGGTCGGCCATTCGGGATTTCGGTGATGATCGAACATGTGTTTCACCTGAACCGGAGTAATGCGTGGCAGCGAGAGGGGAGGGAGACGATTCTCATCAAAGAAATCAACGCCGTTTGTTTCAGCCGAATCTACGGGCGCACCGCCGCAAAGTTCGCATACGAAGAAGACCGTGTAGATATGGTATGGCATCGGGGGATGCCCATGTCTATGTTGGTCTTGGTCGTACAATGCCGCCAACTTTTTGATAACGACGTCATAGCCGGATTCCTCTTTAACTTCGCGAATGGTAGCGACGCTCGGGGCGTCACCGACATCGGCCCAGCATATCCCACTTCAGTCTTGAAGAGGTTCAGAATCGGAGCGGCATCCCGCAGGCCCGCACCTGTTGCCATCATTTCGGCGGCCAGACGCCGTATTTCCTCATATCGCTCTCGGTCATAGGGGTCTTTGCAGTAGGCAAGGCCATTTTGCGCGAGAGCCTGAAAACGCCGAGCCAATTCAAGCCAGTGGGGACGCATAACCCTATTCTGCATGAGATTGTCTCGACGGAGTCTGGCAAGCAGTTAACGGGGACGGTTCAGCACCAATTCGGAGCGTAAAGTGTAAGCACTCGCATCTGCCGTCTTGAAGTTCTTGGCAAAATCCAGAAACACTTGGTCGGACTCCTGATCGTTTTCCAGCAACGTAATGACCACGGTCTTCGGCTTCCGGCCGCATCTCTTTGGTAGGTTGGTGAAAATGGAACTCTGCATTGTCACGAATTCAATCGGAATCTGGAAAGCTCCATCCTCCACGGTCACCTCTCCCGATTCACCCGGCCTCTCCTTGGGATAAACAAGCTGCACACGAACCTTGGAATGAGCGTTCGCAGTCTCCACAACGCGCCCTCTAATTATGACGGTATCGACAGGGCATTGTGCGCGGGCGATGACGCAGAGGGCTAGAGTGATGCTCAGAATCCGAATGAGCGTATTAGTCACGTCGGACATCAATGTGGACCTTCGGCTTGATCGGCGAGAGAATTATCACCCCATCGCTCTTAGCGAAGCAAACCGGCGTTAAAGCCCCATAGCACTTACAACCCAATCGGGCGGCTCAATTTTGATTTCTGGGGAAGGCATTCTCGCTTGAAACGGAACGCAGCCCTTGCGCCTCGGCACCGTTGGCAAAATCGCACAGTGTTAAATTGAGGCATAATAATCGAGCATGTGCCGCCTGTCGGACGACAAATCACCCTTGGTTTTGGAACCTGAGCAGGAGAAAAGCCTCGACCCCTCCGGCCCACGCATCCGATGCCCACTCTGCGGCTGGTCGCCTCGCAAGGACGACCATTGGTCTTGTGACTGCGGCCACCAGTGGAATACGTTCGAGACAGGCGGAGTGTGCCCAGCCTGCCTTCACCAATGGACTACGACCCAGTGCCTCTCGTGCGCCCGCTGGTCGCCGCATTCCGATTGGTATGCGAAGTGATTTGAGCGATGATGATCCCAACATTCCCGTGAGGAGCCCGCATGGAAGCAATCGACAAACTGAAAGAAATTGCGGCAACGGCACCCGCATTGCTGACGGCAATTTCGCCGGATGAGGCGGCACAGCATCCAGTGCCCGGAAAATGGTCGAAGAAGCAGGAACTCGGTCATTTGGTGGATTCCGCCTGCAACAACCACCAGCGTATCGTGCGTGCGCAACTGGAAAA